>OJPF01000001.1_pt1 | contig 288387 bp, 262 predicted proteins | sample 1598441 | NCBI WGS metagenome assembly OJPF01 (sample SAMN03922474, study PRJEB24848) | human gut metagenome | isolation source: stool sample | host: Homo sapiens | place: Germany | collected 2010-11 | reverse complement strand
GAGGGCGCTGCCCTCGACTCGCAAGGGGGACGCGTCCCCCTTGACTCCCGATTAGAGATTGCGGTAAGCGGAACACGCACCGCTAAATTATAGCTTACCACAAAAAAACAGGCAGGCTCTCAGCCTGCCCGTAATCTAAACAGCCGCCCAGCGGCTCATTAATTCAGAATTCCGAATTAAAATCACATCGCCTTATCGTCACCGCGAAGCAGCGGCGTCATACTCTTAACGCATATCGCAATCGTTGAACCGTTATGCAGCAGCGCCGACATCGACGGAGTTATCACTCCGAAGAAGCCCAACGCAAGCAGAGCCGTATTAAAGGTCAGAATAAATCTGTAATTCGAATTTATCCTTTCCATGAGCCGCTCACTGAGCATTCTCAGAACCGCAAGCTCGGTCAGCTCCGCGTCCCTGATCGTGATATCCGCAGTCTCCTTCGCAATGTCGGAGGCGTCGCTCATTGCAACTGATACGTCCGCAGCCGCGAGCGCCGGCGCGTCGTTTATGCCGTCGCCGACCATAATTACGCAGCGCCCCTGCTTTTTCAGCGCCTCGATGTGGCTGTGCTTGTCCTCCGGAAGAACCTGCGCGTGCACCTCCGTGATTCCGAGCTGCTGCGCTATCTTCTCCGCCGCAGAGCTGCTGTCGCCGGTGAGCATAACGACATTTTCAATGCCGCATTTCTTCATCAGCGCCACCGCCCTTGCCGCTTCAGGACGCGGCGGGTCGATTATGCACAGAACTCCCGCCAGGCTTCCGCCAACCGCAAGGTAGATCACTGATGACGCTCCCGCAGTCTTGTCGATCTTCGCCTGCTGCTCGCTGGTTATCGTAACGCCCTCGTCATCGCAGACAAAATGGCGGCTGCCTATCACGGCGCGCTCCCCCCGTAGGGTCGTCGCGATTCCGTGGGCAACTATGTAGTTGACCTCCGCGTGCTCCTCGGCGTGGACAACTCCGCGCTTTTCAGCGCCTTTTACTATCGCCCTCGCCATGCTGTGCGGGAAATGCTCCTCGATACAAGCCGCAGTGCGAAGCACCTCTTCTTCGGTGTAGCTTCCGAACGGTATCACCTTATCGAGCACAGGCTCGGCGTTGGTGAGCGTGCCGGTCTTGTCGAACACGATGGTATCCGCAGCGGCGAACGCCTCGAGGTACTTTCCGCCCTTTACCGTAATGCTCTGGTCTGCGGCTTCCCGCAGCGCTGAGATCACCGCGATCGGCGCGGAAAGCTTTATCGCGCAGGAGTAGTCCACCATCAGCAGGGAAACCGCCCTCGTGATATTCCGTGTGAACAGCAGCGTAAGCCCGAAGCCCAGGAAGCTGAACGGCACTATGCTGTCCGCAAGCCGCTCCGCGCGGCTCTGGATACCCGCCTTGAGGTTCTCGGAGCTGTCGATCAGCTCGATTATCTTCTGTATCTTGGTGTCGGAGCTTACCGCCCGCACTCTTACTACCACGGAGCCTTCCTCGACCACCGTACCCGCAAACACCGTGTCGTCCCTGGACTTCATCACGGCAAGCGGCTCTCCGGTCATGGAAGCTTCGTTGATGTACGCCTCGCCGTCGGTTATCTCGCCGTCTACCGGGATAACGCTGCCGGTCCTTACGCGTATCCTGTCACCGATCTTCAGGTCGTCTATCGGTATCAGTACGTCCTCTGAGCCGTTCGCGAGCCATACCTTGTCCGCCTTGACAGCAAGGCTGGAGGTCAGCACCGCCTTCGTACGCGCATGCGTGTAGTCCTCAAGCAGCGAGGATACCGACAGCATGAGCATTATCGTGGAAGCGGTCTTGAAATTCCGCTGTGCAAGGCACGCCGTAATTGAAGCCGCGTCCAGCACCTCGACGGTGAGCTTTCCCTCCGACAGGGTGGAAAGTCCCTTGAGGATATACTTCGCGCCGTTCCAGATGGTCAGCGCGGCACGCAGCGGCGCGGGAAGCAGGAACTTCTTCGCGTAGTGCGTAACCACGAGCTTCGTGAGACCGCTCTTGAAATTATTGTCGATCTCCTTTGTCGCGTCGTCCTCAGGCATAGGCGTTATGGCGCGGAAGTCAAGGCTATCTATAAAGCTTATGACCTCGCGCCTGCTGCCCTTCCTGTAGCAGATGAGCAGACCTCCGTTTGCGGAATGGACCTCCGCAGACAGCACGAAAGATCTGCCCTCCGCCAGCTTCCGGATAGAACCTTCCAGCGGCTTATCAAATGCATAAGTCCCGAAGCGCACTCTTATGCGCCCGGGATTATCCGATATGATCCTGTAGCGCATTATCAGTCTTCGCTTTCCTCGGCGTTATCTGCGTTTGCGTTGAGACCTGCCTGCTCCTTAGCCTCGTAGCAGAGATCCTGAGCCTCGTCCTTCATGCTCTGGAACGCTGACTTAGCGTCGCTTGTGAGCTTCATTCCCTTTGCAAGACCGGTTACTGCAAGCTGTCTGGTCTTCTTTGCGGTGATGATCTTCTTGCCTACGATCACGCCTGCTGCACCTGCCGCTACCAGCCAGAATTTTTCATTTTTAAAGATGTTTTTCATAGTTGTTGTCCTCCTGTAGTTTGTTAACAGAGCTGAACTGCCCTCTGTCAAATAGATATTATAGCGCTTTTGTCGTAAAATGTCAAGAAAAAACAGAAATGTTAACCTAAGGCAACTTTGCTTTATATGTAAAATCTTAATTTCAAAGCTCACGCGTCACCGATGAGCTTCCCGAGCCGCCGGGCGCAGCTCAGCAGTTCGGAGTTTTCCGGGTTCAGCGCGCCGCAGCTCCCGGGGCAGCAGATAACGCCGCCGCACTCCCCGATGAGCCTCAATCCGCGCTGCACAGTCTCCTGCGAAGCCTCGCTGAACGCCGGGCGGGATATTACCTCCGCCGCCAGCGCCCTCGCCGCCGGAAGGTCGATATCGTTCGCGGGAATTATCCCCGCCGCAAACGGAGTCCCAGCCCGCTGAAGCCTGCGGAATACTCCGCCGCTGTTCCCGCCGCCGGATATCACGAACACCTCCGGCGCTCCGGCGGGCTTTTCAAGCTCCGCGCAGCCGCTGCTCTCGCAGAAGCAGACTTCGCTGATGCCGTACAGCGCGCTGATGTATCCGCCGGAGAATATCTCCTCCGGAGTCCCAACGCGCCCGACCTTCCCGCCGTCGATACACACTATTTTGTCAGAAACCCGCAGCGCAAGGTCAAGCTCGTGCAGCGACATCAGAACCGCTGTGTTCTTCTCGCGCACCAGTTTTTTGAGTGTGTTCAGCAGCTCCAGCTTATGCCGGATATCCAGGTAGGAGGTCGGCTCGTCCAGGATAAGCAGCTCCGGCTGCTGGGACATCGCCCGCGCCAGCATTACCCGCTGCCGCTGTCCGTCGCTTATCTGAGCGAAATCCACCCCGGAAAGCTCCGTTGTGGAGGTCAGCGCCATCGCCTCGTCCACCGCTTCCCTGTCCGCCTCAGAGAGTATCCCGAGCCGCCCGGTGTACGGGTACCGTCCGGATTCCACCACGTCGCGGCAGGTCATGAGCTCCGGCGAGACCCGCTCAGTCAGCAGTATTGAAAGCTTCCTTGCAAGCTCGTTCGCGCCGGTTTCGCGAAGGCTCTTTCCGCTGATGAACACCGTCCCCGCAAGCGGCTCGAGCTGCTTCGCGGCGGTTCGCAGCAACGTGGATTTCCCGCAGCCATTGGGTCCTATCAGCGTGGTTATCCTGCCGCGCTCGGCGGTTATCTCCGCGCCGCTCAGCACTACCTTCCTGCCGTAGCCCGCGGATAGCCCCTCGGTTCTGAATATACTGCCCATGCCGCACCTCCGTTCACTTCTTCCGGGACATCATTATAAATATGACCACCGGTGCGCCCAGAACCGCCGTCACCGAGCCTATGCTTAGCTCAGTCGGCGCGAATAGCGTCCGCGCGATGAGGTCGCACAGCAGGCAGAAGCAGGCTCCGCCGAGGAACGCCGCCGGGATTATCACACGCGGCTTTGCGGTGCCGAGCATTCTCTTCACGACATGCGGAACCGCAATCCCCACGAAGGACACTGGCCCCGCGAACGCCGTAACGCAGGCGGAGAGCAGGCTCGACAGCAGTATCACCGCCAGCCTGAACCACCGGATATTCACGCCGGAATTGCGCGCGTATGCCTCCCCGAGCTGATACGCGCCTATCTGCTTCGACAGCAGGAATGTCGGCACCATCGCCGCCAGCACCACTGCGGACATCACTCCGGCTTCGTCCATGCCTATGCCGGAGAAGCTTCCCATCGACCAATTGTGCAGGTTTACGATGTTGGAATCGTCCGCGAAGGTCACGACGAACTCGGTCACGGCCGAGCAGATGTAGCCTATCATTATTCCGCAGACGATGAGCATATAGTTCTTCTGCGCCCTGCCGGATACCGGGATTATCAGCCCCAGCGAAAGCAGCGAGCCGACAAACGCCGCGATGATAAGCCCTGCGGAATCCAGCGTCATGCCGTTTCCCAGGAAAACTATCATCGCCAGTGCAACGGTCAGCTTCGCGCCGGAGGAGATCCCCAGAACGAACGGCCCGGCGATTGGATTCGCGAAGAAGGTTTGCAGCAGGTAGCCGGAAACCGCAAGCGCTCCGCCTAACACCGTCGCCGCAATGACCCGCGGAAGCCGGCTTATCATGATGATATCTGCCGCCGTGGACTTCTCCCCGCCCAGAGCCGAAATTATCTCCTGCGCGGTGATCTTTACGCTGCCGAAGCGCAGTCCCGCCGCTCCGAGCGCGAGAGTCAGCAGCAGAAGCGCCGCATAGCATACGGCGCAGCGTGTAGTGCGGTTGATCTTAGCCGCACGGTTTGTCTGTTCCATTCGGCGCTCCTTTCGATCAGCTCAGCCTGCGGAAAAACGCGCAGCCGCCCTCTTCCCCGGCAAATATCCGGTGGAGTTCCCCGGTCATTTCCGCCGCCGCGGAGGTCTGCTGGAACACCGTAGCGTTGGTGCACCAGACATTGCCGGTCTGAACCGCGCGGAAGTCCGCCAGCAGCGGATTCTTCGCGGTAAGCTGCGCGAGCGTATCAACGCCGCCGTCCACCGTGCCGTTGTAGATAAGGCAGTCCGCGTCCTTCGCCAGCGCGTAGAACGCCTCGAACTGTATGTTCGCCGAGGACAGCGCGTTTTCGTCAACGTTGAGGTCTCCGGCGGTGAAAACGTATTTTCCCCCCGCAAGCTCTATCATCTTTGAGATGTAGTCTCCGGGCTTGCGCACCACCGCGCTGCCGTTCGACGAAATGTAGAAAAACGCCGCCGTGCAGCCGGTGCTCTCCCGGGACGTCACCTCGTCAAGCAGGCTGCATTTCTCGCTGAAGAACTTCTCCGCCTCGTCGGATTTCCCGAGCATCAGCCCGTACAGCCTGACCCACTCCAGTCGCCCCAGCGGGTGGGATTCGGCGCTTGAGCGCTCGATGAACACCGGAATGCCGCAGGATTCTATCTGCTCGGCGGTTTTCGGGCTGTGGTAGATCATCATGTTTTCGATTGCGAGGTCGCAGCCCTCGGACATCAGCAGCTCGATATCCGGTGAGGAGTATTTCCCGGCGTAGAGGATATCCTCGTCTGCCATCGCCTGCGCTATCTCAGGGAGCTTCCAGCCGCTTTCCGGCGTGGAGCTTGCAAGAATATCGCCAAGGCAGTCAAGGCTGCTGAAAAGGTCCATCGAGGAGGACGAGGCAAGGTAGATATTCTCCGGCTGGGATATAACCGTGACGTCCTCCGGTAGCTGCTCCGGAACCTCTCCTCCATCGGGAATTATCAGGTACCGCCGCCCGTCCGCGACCTCTGCCAGCGCGGAGCCGTCCGCGAGGTAATCCACTGAAAACTGCTCCGCGTACCGGATATCCATGCTGCCGACTACATCGGGCAGCGCGGCTCCGGATTCGCTTTCAGCCGGTGCGGAACAGCCCGTGAACATCACCGCCAGGGCAATCAGCGCGGCGGTCTTACGCAGCCCTGCCGTCACTTGACCGAAGCTGAATCGAACGTCAGCCTGTACTCTATCTCGTGCGGCTCGCTCATTGCGATTGTGTCGGCGTAAACCGTAATTTCACGGTCGAAACAGGAGACCGGAATAACGAAAGCGGAATTCCCCTCGGTGTTCACCGGAAGGGATTTTTCCTCGCCGATACGCATGTAGTCGTAATTTGAGCTGCTCCAGACAATCTCGGCGGCCGCCGCGCCGCCGGAAACCGTGAGCTTCGCCGGGGACTGCACCGAAGCCCTCCCCGAGCCGCCGGAGAGCGTTACGTCCACGGTGTATTCCCCGTCGGAAAGCCCCAGCGATGCGGGAGTTTTCAGCACGCCCTCCGCGAAGCACTCCGCCGGGATAAGGTCTGAGCGGAACACAAGCGTGCGGTCGTACCACTTCTCGCGGTTCTTGCTGAATGCGGCGCAGTCGACCGGAACGTCGAGAGCCTCCACCGGAACTGTGAACGTATGAGCGCCTTCGGGGTCCTCTACGAACGGGATATAGCCGGATTCCACCGCGTCGTCGCCCTTGCCCATAAAGAGGTACAGGTACCCCTTGCCGTGCATGGTCATAACGGCGGTCATCTTGCCGTTGGAAACGTTCAGCGTACACTTTGTGATGTTGAACATCGTAGAGCTTGAATCCACCGTTATCTCGTAGCTTCCGTCCCGGATATCCGCAGCGGTCAGCGGAGTTCCCGCGCCCTGCGGAGCTTCCGGAGCGCCCTCGGAGGTGCCCTCCGCGTCCTGTGAAGCCGCGGAAGTCTCCGGGACCTCAGAAGCGTTCGAAGCGTTTGAAACCTCCGTAACTACGGAACCGGAAGTACTCCCGGAAGTGCAGCCGGAAAGCATGAGAACGGCAGCTGCAGCTAAAATTGATATGTATTTTTTCATCTTTATAAATCTCCGAAAGGCGGCAGGTAAAGCCTGCCGCCCTAGTTTGTCTAAAAAATCGATATTGCCCGCGAAGCGGGCTTTTAAGATCCGTTTTTTGCCTCAGCTCTGCCGAGGCAAAAAACACTTCTATCCGCGCAAGTGTGCGGTTTGTCGGCTTTGCCGACAAACCGTGCGCGCGGCGCGGATGTTCGGCGGAAAAGTCCCAACGGGACTTTTTCGACGGTCTCAGACGGCAGGTAAAGCCTGCCGCCCTATAAGTCTATTTTGATGGGAAACGAAGAAAATTACTGTGCAATAGCGTTTACGGCAGCCTGTGCATGTGCAACATAGAGCTGTCTGATGGTCTCATTCTCGCCGAGACCGCGAAGCAGGCAGGTTACTTCGTAGCCTTCCTTCTCGAACGCGGACTTCCAGCTGTCGTCCTCGTCGCCTGCCATGTCGTTGTTTGCGTGGTCGCCTGCAACTACCATCAGCGGCTCAAGGACTACCTTCTTGTATTCTCCTGCCTTTACAGCGGCAATTATGTCGTCAAGGGAGGGAGAAGCTTCAACGGTGCCAACGAAGTAGTTGGTGTGTCCGCCGCTGGTCAGCAGATCCTGCATCTTCTGGTAAACCGCGTTAGACTCAGCCTCGGTGCCGTGACCCATGAATACGATAGCGGTCTCGCCGTCGTCGTAGTCCTTTGTCCAGTCAACGATAGCGTCCGCAACGGTCTGGAAATCCTCGTCGGTGGTGAGCAGCGGGTCGCCGATAACAACCTTCTCGAATGCGTCGGAATAATCCGCGATCTTGCCGCAGAGCTCGTCGTACTCAATACCGTTCATCAGATGAGTGGGCTGTACTACGAGGTTCTTTACGCCGTTTGCTGCTGCTCTGTCGAGGGATTCGCCGATGTCGTCGATCTTCTCGCCGTCACGTCTGTTTACGTGGTCGATTACGATATTGGCGGTGAAACCTCTTCTTACGGAGTAATCAGGGAACGCGGTCTCGAGATCGTTCTCAATGGCGCCGATGGTCAGGCGGCGGCTGTCGTTGAAGCTGGTGCCGAAGCTCAGCACGAGCAGCTCGTTATCGCCGATGCCGTCCTGGTTTCTCGGATTATCGAGGGAAGCGTCGCCGGTGTTGTAGTCCTCGTCGTCCTCTGCCTCTGCGGTCGCAGCGGCTGTGCCAGCTTCAGCGGTAGCAGCTGCCTGCGCGGTGGAAGCGGTGGAGTCCTCTGCGGGAACGCTCTCAGCGGTGGAAGCAGCGGAGGAATTAACGGACTCGGAAGCGCTGCTCTCGGAGGAAGTTGTGTTTGCAGAGCAGCCGGTGAGCGCGGTAGCAGCAGCGAGAACTGCCGCAAGAATGAGCTTAGATGATTTCATGTTGTGTTCCTTTCTTTATGGAACACGCGGAACAGGTGCATTAAAAAAGCCCTCTTCCAAAGGAAAAGGGCACGACAAAACAGGCGCATCAAACGGCGCCGGAAAATCGTACGACCAATACCTCGTGATCCGGGATCCTATCCCTGTACATTCAGACGGCAGGTTTCCTGGCTTGAGGATCATCGCAGAATACCGCCTTCCCGGTTTCCCAGTGGCTGAAGAAGAACTTCGTGGCTTCTGCTCCCCTGATACAGTGACGAGATCGTGCAGGATTCGCACCTGCTTCCCTTTTACCCTCAGTCATGATTGCTCATGCTGCGGCACCGCCTTACTTATTCAATTTTAGATTTTATGCCGCGCGGTATCCGGAATAGCGCGGAGGCTTCGTATACAATCAGCCAAAATGAATTATACCACGAAAATAATTATTTGCAAGACCTTTGCCGCAATTTTGTATCTTTGCACAAATAATCCCGCCTGTGGATTCCCGGGTTTGGTGATGATATCTCCCACCGTTATTAGGGAATATAACCAAAAATTATAGCTGGATATAGGATAATTTTATTAGCAAAAGCGGTTGAATTTACGCGGAATATGGAGTAAAATAAAAAAGATGGGACTGTCGGTGCTCCCCGGGAGGGGAGATAATAGGGAAACAGGTGCAAGACCTGTGCAGTCACGCTGCCGTAAGGAACAGCTTTTCTCCACGCGCAATGCAGCCACTGGGAAACCGGGAAGGCGGAGGCAAGGCGTTAATTCCGAGCCGGAATACCTGCCGACATTTATGTTCCGCGCAGCTCTGCGAACGACGGAGATGCGCAAGAAGGCCGGGCGGCGTCCGGCTGCTTTTTGCGTACTTTTCACCGTGTGCGGAGGCATACGGCTTTTTTATTTTCGGGGGTAAATTTGGACAGATTCGTATATAAGTCAGGCGAAAAACTCCGCTGCGGCTATACCACGGGAAGCTGCGCTGCGGCGGCTTCCTTGGCGGCGGCAGAGGCTCTGCTGACGGGAGCTCCGCCAGAACGCGTGGAGCTTCCTACGCCGAAGGGAATAACCCTTGATATCCCGGTCGCAGGCTGCAGGATCTCCGGGAATTCCGCGCTGTGCTCTGTTATAAAGGACAGCGGCGACGACCCGGACATCACAAACGGAATCGAGGTCTGCGCCCGGGTGGAGCTTACAGAAGCCGGTATCTCCATCGACGGCGGCGAGGGTATCGGAAGGGTAACAAAGCCCGGTCTCGACCAGCCGCCGGGGGCTGCCGCGATCAACTCCGTGCCGCGAAAGATGATAGCCGCGGCGGTCTCAGATATTGCGGAGACATGCGACTATCACGGAGGATTCCGCATTGTTGTTTCCGTGCCGAATGGCGCTGAGCTGGCTTCCAGAACGTACAACCCGCGAATGGGCATAGAGGGCGGTATCTCCATAATCGGAACCACCGGGATAGTCGAGCCGATGAGCAATTCCGCGCTGGTGGACACTATCCGGCTTGAGGAGCGAATGCGCCGCGAAGAGGGCTGCCGCAGCCTCCTGCTGACCCTCGGAAACTACAGCCAGAGCTTCATTCAGCGGAACATGCCCTTCGCCCTCGACCGCTGCGTTACATGCAGCAACTTCATCGGCGAAGCGATAGAAGCCGCACTGGAATACGGTTTCGAGCGTATCCTGATAATCGGACACATCGGCAAGATGGCGAAGCTCGGAGCGGGGATAATGAACACTCATTCCGCCCAGGCAGACGGCAGAATGGAAGTCCTGGTCACCTGCGGACTGCTCGCCGGTGCAGACGTCGATACCCTGAAAAAAATAACCGAGTGCGTCACCGTGGACGCGGCGGTCTCCCTGCTGCAAGACGCCGGAGCGCTGGAAAAGTCGATGGAGATACTCGGAAAGCGTGCGGAATATTACCTCGCGGCGAAAGTGAAAAGCAGCGTTCCGATCGGCGCGGTGATGTTCTCCGACAAGTTCGGGATACTGGTGAGAACGCCCTCCGCCGACGGGCTTATTGAAAGGATTTCGGAGGAATACAATGGTTGATTTCGTTGGAGCAGGCTGCGGCGCAAAGGATCTTATAACCCTTCGCGGGCTTAAGCTGATACAGCAGGCAGATGTCATAATTTACGCAGGCTCGCTGGTAAATCCGGAACTTCTGGAATACGCAAAACCGGGCTGCGAAATCCACAACAGCGCGCTGATGACCCTTGACGAGGTGATATCCGTGATGTCCGCGGCGGAATCTGCCGGGAAGCGCATTGTAAGACTCCACACCGGCGACCCGAGCCTCTACGGCGCTATACGCGAACAGATGAGCAGGCTGGACGTGCTGGGTATCAGCTATGCGGTCTGCCCCGGCGTAAGCAGCTTCTGCGGAGCTGCTGCGGCTCTCCGGGCTGAGTACACCCTCCCTTCGGTCAGCCAGACGGTGATAATCACGCGCATGGCGGGGCGCACTCCGGTTCCGGAGCGCGAAAGCATCGAATCCCTCGCGGAGCACGGCTCCACGATGGTGATTTTCCTCAGCACGGGCATGCTGGAGGAGCTTTCCGCGCGGCTGATAAGCGGTGGTTACTCCACGGATACTCCCGCCGCGATAGTTTACAAGGCAAGCTGGCAGGACGAAAAAGTCTGCCGCTGCACCGTTGGTACGCTCGCAGAAACAGCCTCAAAATATGACATTCGCAAAACCGCGCTGATAACCGTCGGAGAATTCCTCGGTGACAGCTACGAGCTTTCAAGGCTCTACGACAGCGGATTTTCCACGGAATTCCGCATGGCGAGGGAGAGCACATGAGGGCGGCGGTTTTTTCGGTCACTCGGCGGGGAGCGGAGCTTTCGAAGCGCATTGCGAAGGCGTTTCCGGATGGTTGGGATGTCACGCGGTTCTGCTTTGAAAGGTACCCCACCGACGGCGCGGAGCCATTCGCGAACCTGGCGCAGAAAACAGCGGAGGTGTTCCCGGAATGTGGCGCGGTAGTATTCGTCTGCGCCTGCGGCATTGCGGTCCGGGCGGTCGCGCCGCTGATAAAATCGAAACAGACCGACCCGGCGGTCGTGGTGCTCGACGACTGCGGGAAATTCGCGGTGTCGCTGCTCTCCGGCCACCTCGGCGGTGCAAACAGGATGACCGAAATAATAGCGGAAGCGGTCGGAGCACAGCCGGTCATAACCACCGCAACCGACGCCGGAGGAAGGTTTTCGCCGGACTGCTTCGCGGCGGCAAACGGTCTGATTTTCAAGGATTTTTCAGCCGCAAAGGAACTCGCGTCGGCGTTGCTACGCGGAGAGAAAATAGGTCTGATTTCTGACATCGATTGTGTTAATATTCCGTCCGATGTTGTTCGCGCGGATTCCGGGAAATACGGAATCTGCATTTCACGGGATATGTCCGCGAAGCCGTTCGGGATTACGCTGAATATGGCTCCGAAAAATATTGTGCTCGGGATCGGAAGCAGGAAAGGCGCGGAGTTTTCAGCATTGACGTCGCTTGTTCGTCAGAACCTCACGGAAATGCAATTAGCTCGTGTATGCGAGGTCGCAACGATCGACCGCAAAGCTAACGAACCGTGTATACTCAGGCTCTGCCAGGAGCTGAAAATTCCGCTTAAAATATACACAGCGGAACAGCTAGCTGAAGTCAAAGGCAGCTTTTCAATGTCGGAATTCGTGCAGAGCACTGTCGGAGTTGACAACGTATGCGAACGCAGCGCCTCAGTTGGCGGAAACACGCTCATCATAAGGAAACAAGCCGGCTGCGGGGTCACGCTCGCGGCGGCGGAAAGGAAAGTGCTGATCGACTTCAGCCGTAAGCAGCAATGAAACTTTACATAGTTGGCACCGGCGCCGGAAACGCCGGAGGAATGACCCTCGACGCGCAGTCCGCAATACAAGCCAGCGACATCGTGGTCGGCTACACGCTGTACGTAGAGCTTCTGCGCAGCATTTTCCCTGATAAGAACTACCTCTCTACTGGTATGAAAAGCGAGGCTGAGCGCGTTAATCTCGCGCTTTCAGAGGCTCAGAACGGGAAAACGGTTGCGCTGATTTGCAGCGGCGACAGCGGAGTTTACGGCATGGCAGGCCTTGCGCTGGAACTATCAGAAAATTACACGAATATTGACATTGAGATCGTTCCTGGAGTTACTGCCGCGCTCAGCGGCGGGGCGCTCCTTGGCGCTCCGCTGGGACATGATTTTGCAGTGATCAGCCTTTCCGACCTGCTCACTCCCTGGGATGTCATCGAAAAACGGCTTCGCGCTGCGGCTTATGGGGATTTTGCGGTGGCTCTGTATAACCCGTCGTCGCGTAAACGTGCGGACTATCTCAGGCGCGCCTGCGAAATTCTGCTGGAGCAGAAATCACCCGATACGATATGCGGTATCGCGAGGAACATCGGGCGCGAGGAATGTTCAAGCAATGTTCTGACACTTTCAGAATTACGTGACACACCTGTTGATATGTTCTGCACCGTATTTATCGGGAGCAGTTCTACGCGGAACATCAATGGTAAAATGGTTACGCCGAGGGGATACAAAAATGTCTGAAGTGCTTATTTTCGGGGGAACAACGGAGGGAAGGCTCCTCGCGGAATTCTGTGCGACTAAGGAAATCCGGGCGGCAGTCTCCGTTACCACGGACTATGGCGCGGAGCTTCTTCCACGGTCAGATTATATACGTGAACTTGTTGGAAGTCTTGACAGCAGTCAGATGTCCTTCTTACTCAAAACGACCAATTTCTCCATTGTTATTGACGCAACGCACCCATTCGCGCAAAAAGTCTCAGCGAACCTCAAAACCGCTTGTTACGAGGCTGGATTGCGTTATATCAGATTAGTACGCGATGAAGAGACCGTACCTCAAGGAAAACTTTTCAACAGCATTTCAGAAATTGTTGAATACCTGAACCACGATGACAGAAAAGCTCTGATTACAACCGGAGGGAATTCACTTACAGAATACACGAAAGTACGTGATTTTCAATCTCGGCTTACAGTCAGAATACTTCCAGCAAACGGCGCTGCAAAGCGATGTGCTGATCTGGGATTCCACGCAGAAAATGTTATTTTAGAAAAGGGACCATTTACTATTCAACAGAATGTTGAGCACCTAAAAAAGTCAGAAGCTGAAATTCTCGTAACCAAGGAAAGCGGCGAGGCGGGTGGATTTCCGGAAAAGGCGGAAGCCGCTTCATTATGCGGCGCAGAGCTTCTTACTCTTCGAAGACCCGCAGAAATAGGAAAGCCGCTCACCCAGATCGAACGTTTACTTGAAACGGAGTTTAAATGAAAAAAGTATATATAGTCGGGATCGGAATGGAAGGCCGACAAACTCTAACCCAACAAGCTCAGGAAGCAATTGACTCCGCAGATTGTCTTATCGGCGCAGAGCGCATGTTGAAGCCATTTTCCGACATTTCTAAAAACAAATTAACAAGCTGGGACAGCTCTGAAATAAGTGATTATGTAATGTCAACAAGTTTCGACACTTACGCCGTGCTTATGTCCGGCGACTGTGGATTCTTCAGCGGTACCGAGAATCTCCTGAAAGCGCTTCCCGAAGGCGTCGAAACGGAAATAATCAATGGAATATCCTCGCCGGTATACTTCTGTGGAAAATTACAAATCCCATGGCAGGACATACCAACAGTGAACCTCCACGGCGAAACTGCGAATGTCGTAAGAATTGCTGCAATGAACCGCCGCTGTTTTTTTCTGCTCGGCGGAAAATTAAAGGTTCAAGACATCTGCAAGCGGTTTTGTAAATATGGTATGGGCGATATTCATGTTTACATCGGAGAAATGTTAGGATACCCGCAAGAGCGCATTTTAAATGGATCAGCTCGGGACTTTACGGAAATAGATATTAAATCATTATCCGTAATGATGACCGAAAATTCATATCCGGAAACCCACATAAGAAGTGGGATTCTCGACGAGGAATTTATACGCGGAAAAGTCCCGATGACAAAATCAGAAATTCGCTCACTAGTGATCTCAAAGCTTGGAATCGCGCCATCAGATATCGTATGGGATATCGGCTGCGGAACCGGTTCAGTATCTGTAGAAATGGCTTTGCAATGCTACAAAGGAACTGTTTACTCAATCGACTTAAATCCAGAAGCTATTGAACTCACAAAACAAAACGCCTTAAAATTCCGCTGTGATAATATTGACATCTCATTAGGTTCCGCGCCCGAAATCACTGAACATTTTTTGACGCCGGATAAGATTTTTATTGGCGGTTCGAAGGGAAACCTACAGGATATTATTTCAACGGCAATCAGAAGAAATCCAAAAGTAATTATATTAATAACTGCCGTATCGCTTGAAACAATTTACGAGGCGATGAACGGATTATCCGAGCACGATTTTAATGTCGCAATTACACAAGCGTCAATAACAAGAACAAAACAAATTGCAGGTCATACAATGCTGTCGGCACAAAACCCCGTTTTTATAATTAGAGGAGACCCCAAATGCAAAGATTAATGATTGCCGGAACAAACAGCGGCTGTGGAAAAACTACTATTTCATGCGCTGTCATGCAAGCGCTTGTCAATCGCAGAATGCGGGTCTCAGCATTCAAATGCGGTCCAGACTACATAGACCCGATGTTTCACGAAAGCGTAATCGGAGCTGACCCTCACAACCTCGACGCCTGGTTCTGCGAAGGAAAAATGCTTCGCAGAATTCTCACTGATGGAAGTTCAGATTCTGACATTTCATTAATTGAGGGTGTAATGGGATTTTACGACGGTGTTTGTGGAAAAGCAAGCTCCCATGCGGTCTCGCTTGACGTAGACTGCCCGGTCGTTCTCGTTGTAGATTGTAAAGGAATGAGCACTTCAATTGGCGCTGTCATCAGTGGTTTCCTGAATTTCCGCACACCGAATAATATTGTCGGTTTTATTTTTAACAGGCTCCCACCTCAACTTGTTGACGAAATAAAAGCACTCTGCAACGAAGCTGGTACAGAGTTCCTAGGGTATTTTCCCAACTCACCGGAATGCGCACTGGAAAGCCGAAAACTTGGGCTTGTAACCCCAGAAGGAGTGTGCGAATTAAAACAGAAAACACAATTATTAGCCGGGAAAGCGGAACAACATATTAACATCAGCAGAATGCTTGAATTATCGGAAAGTCGTCAATTGACCGACCTTGCAGAAATGCCTGCAAAACGCTTTCATGGCGTCAGGATTGCGGTTGCACGAGACGCTGCTTTCTCATTTATATACCGCGACAATATACGATTTCTGGAGCATCTAGGTGCAGAAATTATATATTTTTCCCCAATTAACGATGAAAAAACTCCAGACGGGATAAACGGTCTAATGCTTTTCGGTGGTTATCCTGAGTTATTTGCCGAAAAATTGTCTGAAAACCGAAGCATGATGCAATCAATAAAGGAAAAAATCAAAAGGGGATTGCCAATAATTGCCGAGTGCGGCGGTTTTATGTATTTACACGATACTCTTGCAATTGATGACAAACATACTTATCCTATGGTGGGAGTAATACCCGGCAAAGCTTTTCCTACAGCGAAATTGCAGCGATTTGGGTATGTTAGATTATATGCAAAAGAAAACAACCTGCTTTGCAATAAAAATGAAGAATTGCTCGCGCATGAGTTCCATTACTGGGACAGCGAAAACTGCGGAAGCGGGTTCAAGGCTGTTAAGGAAAGTTCCGGTAAACAGTGGGATTGCGTACACGCGAAAGAGAATATGTATGCAGGATTCCCCCATTTATATTTTTATGCAAACTTATCCGCGGCTTTAAGATTTGTAGAAGCCTGCCATAAATACGGAGATAATAATGACATTTGATAATACATCTGTATTGAAATCTAAACTTCGATGGAACTCAATTGCAAAACCTCTCGGCGGTTTGGGTCTGCTTGAAGATATGGTATCAAAAATTGCAGGCATCCAAAGAACTGAAGATGTGTCGATCACCCACAGAACCGCAGTAATAATGTGCGCAGACAATGGGGTCGTTTCTGAAGGCGTCAGCCAGTCTGACAGCAGAGTTACAGCACAGGTAGCAAAAGAAATCGCTGCGGGAAGATCCAGTGTGAATATGCTTGCAAATCAATTTTCCACTGAAATTCTCACTGTTGATATCGGTATAGATTCTGACATTTATTGCTCTAATATTATTAACAAAAAGATCGCATACGGCACAAGGTCCATTGTCAAAGGTCCTGCAATGGACCCTTCACAGGCAAGAAAGGCAATCAGCAATGGAATTGAGATCGTTTACGATCTATGCAGAAACGGCACGGACATAATAATAACTGGTGAAATGGGTATCGGAAATACCACAACTTCAGCCGCAATCGCTTCAGTAATCCTTGGTATTCCTGCTGAAATAACTACTGGGCGCGGTGCTGGTCTGGACAGCAGCGGAATGTCAAGAAAAATTGCAGCGATTCATCGCGCCATTAAACTCAACAAACCTGACCCGACCGACCCTATTGACGTTCTTTCAAAACTCGGCGGATTTGACATTGCCGGAATGACCGGATTGTTCCTTGGAGGAGCAGAATGCGGAATACCCATTGTGATCGACGGGGTAATTTCGGCAGTTTCTGCATGTCTAGCAGAGATGATCTCACCCGGCTGTCGTGATTTCATGCTTCCATCGCATGTTTCAAATGAACCCTCAGCAAGACTGCTTCTCGAAAAACTAGGGCTGAAAGCGCCTATCAACGCGGGATTCCACCTTGGTGAAGGCACTGGAGGTATCATGCTGCTGCCTTTGCTTGACGGCGCACTGGCGGTCTACAACGGTGCACATCGCTTTGATGAAATGAATATGGAAAGGTATAAGGAACTCAAATGATGATACTGATTACCGGAGGCTCAAAGTGCGGGAAATCCGCCGCCGCAGAAGCAATTTTGGACGGTTTTGAGGGAGATAAGTTCTATATTGCCGCGATGGAACCTTTTGGCGATGAAGCGAAAAAAGCTATTGAACGACACCGAGTAATGCGCCAGGGAAAAGGGTTTATAACAATTGAACGATCGCACAATATTGACACGTTGGTTATGCCATGCGAAAGCACAGGCTCATGTGCGCTTTTAGAGTGCCTGACCACGCTATGTGCGAACGAGATGTTTACACAAGAAGAAATTACAGACCCATCAGAAAAAATACTAAGAGGTCTGAAATCGCTTTCAGAGCAGGTAGAAAAGCTTGTCGTAGTCACAAATGAAGTTGCTTCTGACGGCCTAGAATACCCTTCCGGGACTACGGAATATATTCGGATCATGAGCCTATTAAACAATGCTGCGGCTCAGTTCGCAGACGTTGTAATCGAATGTGTTTGCGGAATTCCCCTACTACTGAAAGGCACAATATAATGACATTTATTAAATCTCTCGCATGTACGTTTCTTATGTACTCGCGTATTCCAATGCCACAGGTCGAATGGAATGAGGATAATCGCCGTTACTCGCTGGCGCTGTTCCCATTGGTCGGAGCAATAATAGGCGCATTGCTCGTTGTTTGGACATTAATTTGCAACTTGCTTGACATCGGAAAATGGCTCTATGCTGCGGTTTGCTGTCTTATCCCAATTGCGGTAACCGGCGGGATCCACGCCGACGGATTCAGCGACGTTACCGACGCGAAATCGTCCTACGCGCCGCGTGAAAAAAAGCTCGAAATAATGAGCGACCCGCATGTCGGCTCATTCGCAGTTATTTTCACTGTACTGTATTTTATCCTCCAATTTGGCTTGTTTACCGAGATTGATGGTGTTCGCGCGGCTATAATTCCTGCGTGCGGTTTTGTGCTTTCAAGGACGCTCAGCGGGTTTGCAGCGGTGACTTTTAAATGTGCAAAAAAAGATGGAACACTCCAGAGCTTCGTTAAACCTGCTCATAAGCGAAACTCAATTATATTTTTAGCATTCTTTGCATGTGCTTCAATAGCTGGAATGTTCATCAGCGACCCTATATGCGGACTTTCTTCAGCCGCAGCAGCTCTGATCTCCTTGATCTGTTACCGGATTTCAGCGTACAAAAATTTCGGCGGAATTACAGGCGATACCGAGGGACATTTCCTACAGATATGTGAAATTTCACAGCTTGGCGCGGCGGTTGCCGCAGGACTTATCGCAGCAAAAATTCAGGAGGTATTATGACACTGATAACAGGCGGAGCGTACTCCGGAAAAACGGAATTTGCAATAAAAAAATTCAACATTAAATCCACGGATATAATTGACGGTGCGGAGTGTTCCCTGGAACAAGTATTCGCCTGCCGGGCGATTAGAAATTTCCAACTCCTCGTGAAGCGCTTCGGAACCAACGACGGAGCCGCACTTACAAGAACGATTCACCTGGAAAACCCGGATTTGATCATAATAACAAATGAAATCGGAAGCGGGATAATTCCAATGGAGAAATCAGACCGAATATGGAGAGAGGAAACCGGCAGAGCCTGCTGTGCGGCGGCAGGATTTTCCAACCTGGTGGTCAGAATGTGCTGCGGAATCCCCACTGCAATAAAGGGGGAGCTTCCGTGAAAATCAACCTGATACGCCACGGTCAGACCTCCGGAAACCTAGAATCACGCTACATCGGAACCACTGACGAACCGCTTTGCAGTGCGGGCATGGAGGCTCTCCGCAGACGGCGCTACCCTGCCCACGGCGTACTGATTTGCAGCCCGATGAAGCGTTGTATCCAGACCGCGCAGGCGATTTATCCCGGCGTTAAACCTACGATAATGCATGAGCTGCGGGAGTGCGATTTCGGCGCGTTCGAAGGGAAAAATTACCTCGAACTGAACGGAGATCCGGACTATCAGCGCTGGATCGACAGCGGTGGAAACTTACCGTTTCCCGGCGGGGAATCCCCGGAGGAATTCCGTGCGCGCTGCTGCTCCGGATTCGCACGGGCGGTCGCTGAAAACCACTCTGTGGACATAATTACATTCGTAGTTCACGGTGGAACTATCATGGCAGTCATGGAAAGATTCGCTGTTCCCAGGCGCGGATATTTCGACTGGAGGTGTGCGAACGGCTGCGGCTTTTCCGGTGAATTCTCTGATAATAATCTGACATCTGTTGTGGAGATAATATGAAAATTCTGATTGCTGTCATTCCACTTCTGGCAGGATTTCTGCTAGACTGCCTGCTTGGCGACCCATACTCGCTTCCTCACCCTATCCGGCTCATCGGACGATTTATTTCAAGCCTCGAAAAATGGGTCAGATGCAGATTCTCCTCACGGCTTGTTCTGGGCGGCGTGGTTATGAGTATAATTGTTCTTTTGACATCTGCTTTGATTCCGTTGGGATTTCTGGTACTATGTTATAAGCTCAATGTGTGGCTCGGTGTTGTGTTGGAGAGCGTGCTCTGTTACTATATGCTCGCCGCGCGCTGCCTGCGGAACGAGAGCATGAAGGTCTATAAAGCAATCGTCGAAAATGACACCGAAAAAGCGCGGAAAGCTGTTTCAATGATAGTCGGAAGGGACACTAAGCCCCTCGACCGAAACGGAATTATCCGCGCCGCAGTCGAGACCGTCGCGGAAAACACCTCCGACGGAGTAACCGCGCCAATGCTCTTCATGGGGCTTGGAGGCGCACCGCTGGGCTTCTTCTACAAAGCGGCGAACACGATGGACTCCATGATAGGCTACACCAGCGAGAAATACCTGCACATCGGAAGATTCGCCGCGAAGCTCGACGACGTGCTGAATTACATTCCCTCGCGGCTGACCGCCCTGCTGATGATCCTATCCGCCGGGATACTCAATTTTGACATCAAAAATGCGTGGAAAATATGGCGCCGCGACCGCCGAAAACATGCGAGTCCAAACTCCGCGCAGACCGAGGCGGTATGCGCCGGGGCGCTCCGCGTGCGGCTTGCCGGGGATGCCTGGTATTTCGGAGAACTTCACCGCAAGCCGTTCATCGGGGACGACATTCGCGAAATTGAAAACGAGGATATCCGGCGCGCAAATCGGCTGATGTACTGTACGTCAGTGCTCATGCTGGCGCTCTGCACGGGGCTTCGCGCGATTTTATGGGGGTGCATTCTTTGAACAGATTTGCTCACGGCGGCGACATTTATTCCCGCCATATAGAACACGATTTTTCTTCAAACATCAATCCGCTGGGGCTTCCCGACGAGGTTCTGCTTGAGATCTCTGACTCCCTCTGGCGCTGCGGGAACTACCCCGACCCCTCCTGCCGGGAGCTTATCCGGGCAATATCCGAAAGTGAGTGGTTCCCGTCCGGAAGGATAGTCTGCGGGAACGGCGCCGCCGACCTGATATACCGCATTGTTTCGGCATTCAAGCCACGCCGCGCTCTGGTCTGCGCTCCGACTTTCAGCGAATACGAAAAGGCTCTTACGGAGCACGGCTGTGCGATACGTCAACACTTCCTGAGCCAGGAAAACGACTTTCGGTTAACCTGCAATATCCTATCTGATATTACATCAGATATTGACATCTTGTTTCTGTGCAATCCGAATAATCCCACCGGACATACTATCCCGCCGGAGCTTATGGAACGCATATCCGCGAAATGCCGCGAGACCGGAACCTTCCTTGTGGTCGACGAATGCTTCCTCGACTTCGTGGAGGGCGGCAGGGAGCGCTCCGCGCGTCAGTTCCTGTCCGATAATTCCGCGATACTGAAGGCGTTCACGAAGATCTACGCCATGCCCGGAATACGGCTTGGCTACGCGCTTTTCGGCAGTCCTGAGGCTGCTGAAAAGGCAGCTTCCACGGGTCAGGCGTGGAGCGTTTCCACCCCGGCTCAGGCGGCGGGAATTGCAGCGCTCAGGCTCGACGGCTACGTTGAAAAAACCGTGGAAGTCGTCAGCACTGAGCGGGAATTCATGCAGAACGGTCTGCGCTCCCTCGGGCTGGAATATGTGCCGTCAGAGGCGAATTTCATACTGTTCCGCTGCGGGCTTCCGCTTGACAAGCTGCTTTCTCAACGCGGAATCGCACTGCGGAACTGCGAAAATTACGTCGGTCTGGAACCCGGCTGGTTCCGCACGGCGGTTCGCCTGCGGGAGGAAAACGCGCTTCTTCTCGCCACGCTCAGGGAGGTGCTGAATGGATAAATTTAATTCAGCTAAAGCAATAATGATCCAGGGTACGATGTCCAACGCCGGAAAAAGCCTTATCGCTGCGGCTCTGTGCCGGATTTTCAGGCAGGACGGCTACTCCGTCGCGCCGTTCAAATCGCAGAATATGGCGCTCAATTCCTACATCACCGCCGAAGGTCTCGAGATGGGACGCGCCCAGGTAATGCAGGCGGAGGCGGCGGGCACGGAGCCGTCCGTGCTGATGAACCCGATACTCCTCAAGCCCACAAGCGACGTTGGTTCACAGGTGATAGTGAACGGCGAAGTGGTCGGAAACATGCGCGCAATGGAGTATTTCCGGCGAAAACGGGAGTTCGTTCCACAGATAATGAACGCGTTCGGGCAGCTCTCCGCGCGGCACGACATAATCGTGATCGAGGGCGCGGGAAGCCCCGCCGAGCTGAATCTCAAGGCTGACGACATTGTGAATATGGGCATGGCAAGGCTCGCAAAATCCCCGGTCCTTCTGGTCGGCGACATCGACCGGGGCGGAGTTTTCGCGCAGCTCATCGGCACGGTGAAGCTGCTGGAACCGTCCGAGCAGGACATGATAAAAGCGCTAATCGTCAACAAATTCCGCGGAGACCGCAGCATTTTCCGCTCCGGCGTGGAGATACTCGAACAGCGCAGCGGAAAGCCGGTCGCCGGGGTCGTGCCCTACGTTCACTGCGACATTGAGGACGAGGACAGCCTTTCAGCAAAGCTTGAAAACCGCGCCGCCGGTCTTGTGGACATCGCCGTAATCCGGCTCCCGAGGATATCGAACTTCACCGACCTGGACGTTTTTTCGCAGTACGGCGGCGTTTCCGTCCGATACGCCGCGAAGCCGGAGCAGCTCGGGAAACCCGACCTCATCGTCATACCCGGCACCAAAAGCACCATCTCTGACATGATGTGGCTGCGCTCCTGCGGACTCGAAGCCGCGCTGAAAAAGGCGGCTTCCGCCGGAACGCTCATTTTCGGGATTTGCGGCGGCTATCAGCTTCTCGGGGACGTCGTCTCCGACCCGGAAAACACCGAGGGCGGCGGCTCCGTGCGCGGCATGGAGCTTCTCCGCGCCAAAACCGTGTTCACTCCTGAAAAGCGCCGAAGCCGCACCTCCGGGAAATTCGCGCAAATTGAGGGCGCGTTCGCATTTCTTTCCGGCGCGGAATTTTCCGGCTACGAGATCCACATGGGGCGCACCGAGATCTCCGGGAAACCGCTGATCTCCAAGCTTGACGGCACTACGGACGGTACGTCGGGCGGCGCGTACGGGAATGTCTGCGGCTGCTATGTCCATGGGATTTTCGACAGCGGAGAGGTCAGCTCCCGGCTGGTGGGGGAGCTTTTCCGAAGAAAAGGCCTGGAATTCACCGGGAAAGCAGTCGACCGCTACGCCTACAAGCAGTCGCAGTACGACCTGCTGGCGGATTCCGTCCGGGAAAGCCTCGACATGGAACTTATATACAGGATACTCAGGGAGGGAATATAATGGGTTTTCTTCATATTTACTGCGGCGACGGAAAGGGCAAGACCACCGCGGCGCTCGGGCTTGCAGTACGCGCGGCAGGCGCGGGAATGCGCGTGCATATCATTCAGCTTCTTAAAGGCTCCGACACTGCGGAGCTTACCGTGCTGCGGAGCATTCCCGGAATAACCCTGGAGCGCTGCGAGAGGGATTTCGGATTCGTCTGGAATATGTCGGAGCAGGATAAGCTGGATATCACAGCTTGTCATAATGATATGCTGGAAAAGGGGTACTCGCTGGCGCGCTCCGGCGGGATAGACATGCTGATAATCGACGAATTCAATGCGGCGTACCGCTGCGGTCTGCTCGACCGCACGTCTGCGGAGCGCTTCCTGACGGAGAAGCCGGGCACTGTGGAGCTTGTGTTAACCGGGCGCGGACCTGCGGAAATCTTCCTGGACGCCGCGGATTACGTCAGTGAAATAAACTGCGTGAAGCACCCATACACACATGGTATAGCCGCGCGGAGGGGGATAGAATTTTGAACCTGGAATACGTCCTCCCGGAGGATATAGAGCGCCGCAGCTTCGAAATCATCGAAAGCGAGCTGCACGGGCGTGAATTCCCGGAGAAAATCAAGCCGGTAATGTACCGGGTTATCCACACCACCGCCGATTTCGACTACGCGGACAATCTCTGCTTCTCGGAAAACGCGGTCGACGCCGCGCTGGAGCTGCTGAGAAACGGCGCGGTCATAGTCACGGACACCAACATGGCGAAGGCCGGGATAAACAAGACGGCGCTGGCTAAGCTCGGCTGCGAAGCAATGTGCTTCATGTCAGACCCGGAGACCGCCGAGGCGGCGAAACTCAGCGGGACTACCCGGGCGGCTGCTTCGGTGGATCGCGCAGCAAAGCTCGGAAAGCCGGTGATATTTGCCTGCGGAAACGCCCCGACCGCGCTCATCAGGCTGTACGAGCACATCACGGCGGGGGACTTTTCTCCGGCGTTCGTGATAGGCGTGCCGGTGGGATTTGTGAACGTGGTGCAGTCCAAGGAGCTTATAATGAGCACCGGAGTTCCGCATATCGTCGCCCGTGGAAGAAAGGGCGGAAGCAATGTCGCTGCCGCGATAGTTAACGCGCTGCTCTACATGCTGACCAGATAAAAACTGAGCCGCACAATGAATTGTGCGGCTCATTGTAATGGAGAAGAGGAAAGGTTTACTTCATGAAGCTGAACGCGTTCTTTCCGGGATAAACTGCGCTTGCGCCGAGCTGCTCCTCAATGCGGATAAGCTGGTTGTACTTCGCGGTACGCTCGCTTCTGCTCGGAGCGCCGGTCTTTATCTGGCAAGTGTTCAGTGCAACTGCGAGGTCTGCAATGGTGGTATCCTCGGTCTCGCCTGAGCGGTGGGAGGCTATCGCGGTGTAACCCGCCTTGTGCGCCATCTTGATCGCTTCCAGTGTCTCGGATACGGAGCCGATCTGGTTCAGCTTGATGAGAATGGAGTTTCCGCAGCCCAGGGAGATTCCCTTGGAAAGGCGCTCGGTGTTGGTAACGAACAGGTCGTCGCCCACGAGCTGAACCTTGCCGCCGAGTTCCTTGGTCATTATCTGCCAGCCTTCCCAGTCCTCCTCGTCGAGGCCGTCCTCGATGGAGTAGATCGGGTACTTCTCACAGAGCTGCGCCCAGTGTGCAACCAGCTCGGCAGAGGTGAAATCCTTGCCGGACTTGGGCAGGTGGTACCTGCCCTTCTCGCCGCTCTTCCACTCGGAGGAAGCGGCGTCCATTGCGAGCACGAAGTCCTCGCCGGGCTTGTAGCCTGCCTTCTCAACAGCGCTGAGGATATACTGGATAGCCTCCTCGTCGCTTGCGAGATCAGGAGCGAAGCCGCCCTCGTCGCCGACGGAGGTCGCAAGCCCCTTGCTCTTGAGCAGCGCAGCCAGTGCGTGGAACACCTCGGTGCACCAGCGCAGACCCTCGGTGAAGCTCTTTGCGCCGACCGGCATTATCATGAATTCCTGAACGTCCACGGTGTTCGCAGCGTGTGCGCCGCCGTTGAGAATGTTCATCATCGGAACCGGAAGTCTGTTCGCGTTAACGCCGCCGAGGAAGCGGTACAGCGGAATGTCGAGGGAGGCCGCTGCGGCTCTTGCGCAGGCGATGGAGACCGCCAGAATAGCATTAGCGCCAAGCTTGCTCTTGCCCTTTGTGCCGTCTGCTTCGATCATTGCCTTGTCAATGGCGTAGATATCGGAAGCGTCCATGCCGACGATAGCTTCGCGGATAACGGTGTTTACGTTGTTCACAGCCCTGGAAACGCCCTTGCCGCCGAATCTGGACTTGTCGCCGTCGCGAAGTTCCAGCGCCTCAAACTCGCCTGTGGAAGCGCCGCTGGGAGCCGCGCCGCGCGCGATGGTGCCGTCTGCGAGCCATACTTCAGCTTCAACGGTAGGGTTTCCGCGGGAATCGATGATCTCGCGCCCGATGACATTTTCGATCTCAAGATAGTTCATGTTGTATACCTCTCTTTTACTTATCCGCTTTGCGGAGTATTTTGCATTATTATTCCGTTTTACGGAGGTACTATTCATCGGGCTGCCGCCGTTCTGCGCACCAGTCCAACGGCTCCCAATGACCTATTCTCATGCGGTTAGTGTTTCCTAACCATTAGCATTATAGCATACTTCCCGGGAAAATGCAACTGACATATCGCATGATAATCTTTCAACAGGTTTAGTGATGGTGAACAAATACATAGTAAACTCAGGGGAATTAAACAGATACACTGAACGAGGTAGTTTCAAATCAGCGAATCAGAATTATTACACATTGAGCGCGGAAGCAGAATAATCTTGTAGTTTATCTGAAGGTCACATCTAAAAACGGGCAAGTATAAGACCTGCCCGTCATGTTGGATGTCAATAAAAAAACTGCTTAACCTTTAAAATCTGCTTCCTCACGCTTCATTATGCGAAGCTCCACAATTATCATGATAATAGCGGCAACCGCTGATAGCAGGTCGGCGAAGGGACCCGCCCAAAGCATACCGTCGATACCCCAGAAAAGCGGAAGCACGATCAGCGGCGGAAGCAGAAACAGTATCTGCCGGGTCAGCGACAGGAACGCTCCCTTGAAGGATTTACCGATAGAGGTAAAGAACATGGAAGCGATAGGCTGTAGGCAGTTGAGCCAGGTGAAAAACAGGAATATCCGGAAGAATTTCACGCCGAACTCGAAATACTCGTCGGCGCCTTTGCCGAAGATTGCGATGATCTCCCGCGGGAACAACTGGAACAGCACAAATGCAAGCACCGCCACCCCGGCGCCGACGGTGATTGCGGAACGCAGCGCCGCTCTCACACGTGAGTACTTCCGCGCGCCGTAGTTGAAGCTGATTACCGGCTGAGCGCCCTGACCAAGCCCTATAACGATTGAGAATGTTATCTGGTTGACCTTCATTACGATACCCGAAACTGCGATCGGGATATACTCACCGTAAACTGACAGCGCTCCGTAGTGCTTCAGCAGGTTGTTCATTACGATCTGCACTATCATCATCGCGAGCTGATTAATGCAGCTAGCCATGCCGATTGCTATGATTTTTCCGGTGTACTGCCAGCGGATTCGCAGGTGCTTTAATCCGAGGTGAACGGTCTTGTAGCGCGTGAGGTACACGATCGCGACAGTTCCGGAGATCACCTGCCCTATTACGGTAGCCCAGGCAGCGCCAGTCATTTTCCAATCCAGACCCAGCACGAATACTGCGTCCAGCACCGTGTTGATGACAGCTCCCAGGAGGTTGCACAGCATGGTCATGCGCGGGCTGCCGTCGGCGCGTATCAGATGGCCTCCGCCAGTGGTTATTATCATGAACGGGAATCCCCAGGCGGTGATACCTACATACTCCTGCGCCAGCGGGAGCACCTCGTCCGGCGAGCCGAACAGCTTCAGCAGCGGCGTCAGGAACACTTGCGTGACCGCCATCAGCATAACGCCGCATATCAGCATCATAAGCACGGCGTTTCCTACGAAATACGGAGCGCGTTCGCGGTCGCCCCGCCCCATGCTGAGGTTAAAGCAGCTCGCGCCGCCTATTCCGAAAAGCAGCGCCAGCGACAGGCAGGAGGTCGAAAACGGAAAAGCGATGTTCGTGGCTGCGTTTCCGAGCTGACCTACGGCCTGCCCGATAAAAAGCTGGTCCACTATGTTGTACAGCGCGCCAACCAGCATTGCAATTATGCTTGGCACAGCAAATTTGATCATCAGGGAAGTTACCGGGGCGTTCCCTAACATCTCTGAGCGCGGGTTATTAGCGCTATCCGGGGTGTTGCTCATTTTATCACTCTTTCTTTTTTCTGTGGCTTAGTGAAAAAACACACTGGTGAATTTCACCATGATTTCACATAGCCGTTACCCCAAATTCATACATGGGGTGTATTATATAATCACAGCAGAAACCTTAAAGGTTAGGGTACCTGCCGACAAGCTGCCGCGAAAGCGGCGTTCACATAACCTACCTCCCCTTTTTATGATGATTGATTCATCAAGGGTCTGTACGTTTTCCTTCCTTTTTTCGTGCAGACTTACACATCATCTTTCCCGCAGCCGTTACGGTCTGCGGGATCTTTTTTTCGTGAAGATCAGAGAACGCTGCGGTTCTCAAGCGCCTTCATGAGAGTAACGTCGTCCGCGAATTCCAGCGCGCTTCCTGCGGGAAGTCCGTAAGCAAGCCGCGACACCTTGATACCCATGGGCTTTATAAGCCGGCTGATGTACACTGCGGTGGCCTCGCCCTCAACTGTGGGGTTGGTCGCCATTATGACCTCGCGCACATCGGTAAGCCTTGCCATAAGCTCCTTGATTTTCAGATCCTCGGCGGAAACTCCGTCCATCGGGGAAAGAAGCCCGTGCAGCACATGGTATACCCCCTCGTAGCCGCCGGAGCGCTCAAACGCTGAAACGTCCTTCGGGGATTCCACCACGCATATCACCGACTTGTCGCGCTGCTCGTCGGAGCATATCTCGCAGACCTCCCGGTCGGTGAAGTTCTGGCAGCAGCTGCAAAGCTGCACTCCGTTACGGGCGCGTACAAGCGCGTCTGCAAACTCCTTGACCTCGTGTGGAGGGAGGTTAAGCATGTAATACGCAAGGCGCTGCGCCGTCTTTATGCCGATTCCCGGCAGTTTCGCGAATTGCTCTGCGGCAAGCGCCAGCGGAGCGGATATAAATTCAGCCATATTGTCTCCTTATTTTAAATCTATTCTGAAAGTCTGGTCGTGGATATTAAAAGCTCCATCGGGGATAATCTCCTGCCTTGACGAAGCGTACAGCGCAAGCCCGGCGGCTCCTGAAATCTCCGGCTCGGAGCGCGTATAACCGTAGTATAACACGATATCCGCCGGAATCTCACTCCCCGATTTAGCGCATGCCATGGTGATACCGCTTATCTCCATAACGTCCTCAGCCGCGAGGAATTCAGCGTCCGCGGAGGACTTCAATTCCTTTGCCGCTGTAAGGCATTCATCGGAAAGCATTACGTATTCCGCAGGTATCGCCCTGAGCATCTTCTCAAGCCCGGAAAGCTCGGAAAATTCGAGCTGCGGAGCGTTTATCACGCCGATTTGCGTGATTCCCTCCCGTGTCATCAGCCGGAAGAGCTGCTCCGTGCAGGCGCTTTTTCCGCTTATCAGGACAGCCGCGCTCCTCCCCGAGCAAGCCACCGCCGCACCGGAATTCCCGTCCGAAACAAAATCAATACGCTGGCGCGACGCAATATCTGAGAAACTCAGACACAGCATAAGCAGAATATCCAGCAAGAATGCCCAGAGAGCCTTCCGCGCGTGATCAGCGGCGTAAATGAACGTCACCAGCAGTACGGGAGCCAGCAGTGCCGCCAGAACAGCGAAGCGGTTTTCACATGGAAGCCACGCACCATTCATGCCGCCGAAAAATCCAAGGATACTCCGAAAGCAGCTCATAACCGCCCGAAGCGGGATCATAAGTCCCGGAATCCCGCTTACAGCGTAGATCACGCCAAGCGGCAGACCCGCTGAAAAGAACGGCGTGAGCGCAACGGAAGCAGGTATCTCCGCGAGGGAGAAGCCTCCGAACACCGAGGCGCTGACCGGGAGCACGCACACCATCGCACAGAGCGATACCGCGGCGGCTTCCTTGAACTTTGCAGCAACCGCGAAGCGTTCCCAGCCGAATCTGCGGATACTGTTGAGCGCAGGTCCGGCGACAGCGGCTCCGAAAACGCCCAGTGCGGACATCAGCAGCGCCGGGTCAGCCGCGGCGAAGGGAGTCAATACCGTCATGAGCAGAAGCGCGGCGCAAAGCGAATTCAGGACGTCGGTCCTGCGGCAGAACAGAGGCGCGCTCTGCGTTATCATAAGCATTATCCCTGAGCGAACCACCGAAGCGGAGAAGCCGAACATCGCCATCATAAGCAGCACCGCCGCAAATGAAACAATTGAGGTCAGCCTGCGCCTGCGCTTACCGAAAAGCTCGCAGAGAACAGCAATGAAAATTGTGATGTGAGCTCCTGAAACGGCGGTCATGTAGCTTACTCCGCTTTGCAGGATATCCCGCCGCAGCTCATACGAGAAGCCGTCCTTGATCCCTAGCACCAGTCCCTTGCATAGCTCCGCTTCGTCGCCGCCGATCCTGTCGAACCGTTCAGCGGCTTTGCTGCGGAGATTCCCGAGATGATACAGCAGGCTGAAATCTGAACTGCGGCTGTGAAGCTCCGTTACCTCGCCGGAAAGCACAACGCCGTCCGAGAACGTGAAAATTCCCTGTTCGGCTGTTTCAAGGAGAAGTTCGCCGTCGATTATATCGCCCACGTCAAGCACGGAATCACACGTAATATCTATGAGCGCGGGTTTTCCGTCAAGGACGCACAGCGCTCTTCCTGCCGACCAACGATCGTTGGAGTAATTCACGCTGATTATGCGGCATTGCGCACGTATCCCGCTCCCTGCGAGCGCCTGAAGCGACCCGGCGTACCAGGTCTGATAGACCGTCATGCTGACAAGCCCGAGCAGAAGCCCCGCCGCCAGGAACCTGCGCTTCCCTGTGAACAGCGAGAACGCCAGAACAGCCGCCGAAATAAAGAGCCACACGCACCGAACCATTGGCTCGGAATAACACGCGAGAAGGCAGCCGCCGGTAACTCCCGCGCCAAGTCCCACCCCGGGGAGGTCGAGTTCTGCTGTGATCTTTTCGTTCATACAGATAAAATGGGCGGATCCGAAAGACCCGCCCGTGAATTATTTTCTTGTGGGCGATCAGATGAAGCCGGGGAAGGAAACGCCGCCGGTAACCTTTTCCATCTCAGCTGCGCCGTAATCGTCAACTTCCTTGAGAATCTCGTTTACGCCGCTGATGATAAGATCCTGAAGCATCTCGATATCCTCGGGGTCAACGACCTCCGGCTTGATAGTAACGGACTTGAGCTGCTTGTCGCCGGTCATCACCAGCTCGATCGCTCCGCCGCCTACCTGCTTTGTGAACTCCTTGACAGCAAGCTCTTCCTGGATCTTGCCGATGTCCTCCTGCATCTTCTGTGCCTTTCTGACCATCTGGTTCATGTTGGGAGCGGAATTCTGATATCCCTGCGGTAATCTTGCTTTCATGTCGGTAATTATCCTTTCACTTAATGTCAACTTCTATATTGAGCCGCCGTGCTTTATCCAGCAGCTCTTTCACAGGGAGGTCTTTGTCCTCGGCTGTGTTTTCCAGTTCTTCTCCGACCACCAGCGCGCGGACTTTCTTCCCGAAAGCCCCGCCCAGCTCCCTTTCGAGATCCTGGTAGCCGTCGCTTATCATGCCCTGCAGCATGAGATTTCCGGTGTGTATCTCAAGCACGCCGTCGCTGTTGACCAGCGCCGTTGAGCCGTCAAGCATGGCGGCATACAGCGGACTTGACACCTTTTCTATTATCTGCTCCCATTCCGGCTGGGTTATGCTGTCCAGCTTGGTGTATCCGGCGGAAGCGGTGGTTTCTGCTTTTTCAGCGGATTTCGGCTCCTGCTTTGATTCAGGCTCAGGCTTCGGTTCAGGATTCTGCTTCACCGGTTTTGCGGCGCTCGTTTCGCTGTGCGCTTTTGGAACAGCGGACGTTTCTGCCGCAGGCACGGGTCTCGGAGCGGGCGCTGCAGGCTCGGGGACTGTAGCAAACTCACGCTGTGGAATGAACTCCATCGGGGGTTCCTCCGGCGGCGGTGCGAAATCAAAGTCCATAGCCGCAGGAGCGCTGTTAAGTTCCGGCATGGGAGCTTCAAACGGCTCTGCCGGCGCTATAGGCGCTGCTGGTGCCGGGGCTGTAGGTTTCAGAACCTCAGCGGGCTTGCGGCTCGCTGGCTCAGGCGTTTTCACAGCAGCGGGCGGCTCGGAAATATCGAACGGTATCTCGTTCCCGGGTACTGGCTCGGGGGATTTCACGGGCTTTCCATGCGGCGCTGGCTTTGGAGTTTCAGTGGGCTTCGCAGCCTGTGGAGCCTTCACAGCTCCGTCGATATCAAACGGAAGCTCGTCCGCCGGAGACGGCTGAGCCTGTTGAACCGGTTTCGGAGCTTCTGCGGGTTTCGGAGCCTCAAAAGCCTGAGCGGCCGGTTTGGCTGGCTCTGCGGGAGCCGATTCATTCTGCGCGAATATCTCGCGTAGCTTGTTCACCGTTGCGGCGCGCCTGGGGTCGAGCTTTTCATCGGGGATCGGAGTGAACTCGCTTCCCATCGGCTTGCTTTCGAACTGTCGGTAGTTCTGCACCGTCTGCGGAGCCGTTCCAGACTGTCCGACCGTTCCGACCTGTCCAGCCTGCCCTATCTGAGCCGCCGTTGGCGCCCCTGTGCAGAGCTTCACGAAGCACATTTCTGCGAGCGTCTTGCGGCTGCGGGACTTCGCGATACCGTCGGTGCATTCCTGGATAAGGGTCAGGCAGCGGAGGATATCCTCGAGGGAAAACAGCCCGGCAAGGCGTTCTATCTCTGGATAATCGTGCGGCATTGCAGAGAGCAGCGACTTCTCAGCCGGAGCGCTCTTGTTTATCATAAGGTCGCGGAATACTCCGCCGAGCTCGTCCATCACGCGGGCGATGTCCTTGCCGCCCTTGTAGAGCTGGCTCAGGAGCTGAATACACCCGGGAATGTTCCGTGCAGCGGTCATTTCTGCGAGCTGATACAGATGATGATTGTCGGCGACGCCTGCGCAGCTCCTTACGGTGTCCTCGGTGACGTCGCGGCTGACTGCGATACAGCGGTCGAGCAGGGAAAGCGCGTCGCGCATTCCGCCGTCGGAGAGCCGGGATATCATGTCCGCAGCCTCCTGAGTAAGGGAGACTCCCTCCTGCTGAGCTATGCTGAGCAGCCTTGCGGAACTGTCCGCGATCTCAATCCTGCGGAACTCGAACCGCTGGCAGCGGGAAAGTATCGTCGCGGGAACCTTGTGAAGCTCCGTGGTCGCGAGAATGAAGATAACATGCGCCGGAGGCTCCTCTATAGTTTTCAGCAGCGCGTTGAACGCCGCCGTAGAAAGCATGTGCACCTCGTCGAGGATATACACGCGGTATTTGCAGCTAACCGGAGTGTACGCAAGCTGGTCCTGAAGCTCGTGAACGTCGCTGACGCCGCTGTTGCTGGCAGCGTCCAGCTCGACGATATCAGTGGTTTCGTCGTTGGCTATCTCGCGGCAGCTTTCGCACTCAAGGCAGGGATTTCCGCCTGCCGGGTGCTTGCAGTTCAGCGCCATTGCGAGTATCTTCGCGCAGGTGGTCTTGCCGGTGCCGCGGCTTCCGGTGAACAGGTATGCGTGGGCGTTCTGCCCCTCGGCTATCTGGTTTTTCAGCGTGGTGACTATCTCAGGCTGGGAAATAACGTCGTCGAACGTTCTCGGACGGTATTTTCTATATAATGCCAGATACACAGCCGCACCCCCGTTCTGATAAGCAAAAATATAAATGCCCTCGATTATGGGAACAGGCTGACTGCGGCACACAGAGAAATCCGCTTAATGCTGCTCGGTTCCCCGCCTGACATGGTTCACAGCACTCTGTTGCACAGGGTCTGTCCCCATAAGCGAGAGCATTTATTCATTGTTGTTTTGTACTTACCTTACTATTATACTCTATTCTGCGGAAAAAATCAAGTGGTTTGTGAAAAAAAGTCGCAGCGGGGCGGTCAGACCTTGAAAAATCCGGAATAATGGTATATAATAGAGCAGGACAGATCGGGGGGAAAACAATGGCGATAAAGAACGAGATAGCCTTGATACTTGAGCAGAGCCGCGGTACGGCAGTATCCGGGCAGGAGCTTGCCGACCGCCTGGGGGTATCCCGCGCGGCAGTATGGAAAGCCGTGAAACAGCTCCAGGACGAGGGCTACAGCATCTCTGCGGGGACGAACCGGGGATACATGCTGGAAAGCGGCAGCGACGTACTGACCGCGGAGGGGATACGCCTGCACCTGACGGAAAAATACCGCGGGATACCGGTGGAGGTGTTCCGCAGCGCAAGCTCCACGAATACCGAGGCAAAGGCGGCGGCGCTGCGCGGAATGCCACACGGAACGCTCATCGCCGCAAACGAGCAGACCGCAGGGCGCGGCAGGTTCGGGAAGCCGTTCTATTCCCCGGCGAACACGGGACTTTACATGAGCGTGCTGCTAAAGCCGCAGAAGCCGCTTTCCGACTGCATGGGGATAACGATGGCGGCGGCGTGCGCCATTATCGACAGCCTGGAATCCGTGTGCGGCGTTCACGCCGGAATAAAGTGGGTGAACGACATTTTCTGCTCCGGCAGGAAGGTCTCCGGGATACTCACCGAGGCAATGAGCGACTTTGAAAGCGGCATGGCTGAATCCGTGATAGTCGGGATCGGCGTTAACATCAGCACGGAAAAATTCCCGGAGGAGATATCCGGAATCGCAGGCTCGGTGGGAGTATTTGCGGAGCGCAGCCGCCTGTGCGCGGACATCGCATGCAGGCTGCTCGACTACGCCGAGGATCCCTCATCGCGCGAGCTGCTGGAGAAATACCGCAGCCGCTCGCTTGTCCTGGGGCGTGAGGTAACGTTCCGGCAGGGCGGCGCAGAGCGCACCGGAAAGGCTCTGAAAATCGACGACAGGGGCTGCCTTGTTATTGAAACTTCATCGGGAATTGAAACGCTGCGCTCCGGCGAGATATCCATCACCGGAGGATTCAATTAAATTCTGGTACTGTACGTGCAATAATATCAAAATAGGGCTGAGGTCGTACTCAGCCCTGTAATTTTAAGGTAACCTCTAAAAACCGGGACACGAGCAGATTTCGTACATGACTTATATCAGATGCTAGGCGTCAAACCGCAGTAATACTGTATGTATTTCAAGGTTTGACAACGAAGCAGATGATATAAGTCATAGAAATCTGCCGTGAAGGAGGTTTTTAGAGGTTACCTTTAATTGTATCTGCACTCGAATCCGGTGAACTCTGCGGTTCCGCGAGCCGCGTAAAGTCCGGTCATTACGCCTGTGAAGCCCTCCGCGACCTCGCTTGAAAGATACTTTGTGCTTCCGTATCCGAGCTGAACCTCTCCGCAGAAGAAGCTGTAGCCGTAATTATCAGCCTTTATCGTGAGCTTTGCAGAGTCGCCGCCGATGGGAAGCTCGTTCTGGCGGTGCTTTATTCCGCCGATGTTCAGCATGAGTACCGCCTTGCAGCCGCTCTCCGACTTTTCAAGGAGAATATCGTAATGCTCGTTTTCGGTGATGAGCACGGTAAGTCCTCCGACAGCGCCTGCGCTTCCGGTCAGCTTCACAGTGGAGGTCATTTCCATGTTGAAATCACGCTGGCGCATTGCAATGAATGTGGGGGAATCCACGTCGTCAAGCGTGATATCCGAGCCGTGCAGCACCGCCTTGTCGTCTGACAGCTCGTAGTTTTCCATTACAGGGCGGCGCATGAAGCACCACTCCTTGTCCCAGGAGGTGTTCGCGAAAGTGAAAACCCGCTGCTCGTTCTGGGTGAAATCGCCCTTTATTTCGTAGCTCTCATCTGTGGTGCCGTCGTTTCCGCAGGTGAACCAGCCGTCCTCCCCGAACTTCACCGGCGTGAGGAACACCTCGCGTCCAAGGTGGTGGTAGGGTCTCCAGATATGCTGCTGACGGAATCCCAGGGACAGCACATGCCAGTCGCCATATTCGTCCTGGACAAGGTCGCCGTGACCTATTCCCTGAATGATGAACGGAGCCTTGTTGCGGTTGGTGAGAACCGGATTCTTCGGGTTGCCCTCGAATTTTCCCCAGACGGAATCAGCGCGGGCGCAGGTTATCATGTGGCCGTACTCTGTGCCGCCCTCCGCAGCCATGAGGTAGTAAACTCCATTTATCTTGTAGAGATGCGGGCTTTCAAGGTAGCGTCCGCCGGAGCCCTGCCAGATGCAGCGGCTTGGGGAGAGCTTCTTTCCGGTGGCTATGTCGATTTCGCACTGAACCACTCCCCCGACGCCGTTATCATCGGCGCCGTTGCTCATGAAGTAGGTGCGGCCGTCCTCAAAGAACAGCGACGGATCGATACCGCCCTGATCGACGTATATCGGCTCCGACCACTCGCCGTAGATATCGTCGGTGTAAACGTAGAAATTCTGGTGGGTGGTGTCGTTGGTAGTCACCATGTAGAATCTGCCGTTGCTGCAGCGGATAGTCGGCGCGAAAACTCCGCCGGAGCTGTTGATCTTATCGAGCATTACCTGGCTGGATCTGGTGAGCACATAGCCTATCTGCTTCCAGTTAACGAGGTCTGAGCTTTCGAACAGCGGAACTCCGGGGAAATACTGGAACGAGCTGCACACCATGTAGTACTTTCCATTGTAGGAGCACACGCTCGGGTCGGGGTAGAATCCTTTCAGCACGGGATTGTGATATATCATCTGAGGACAGTCCTTTCGTATTTTATAGTCTATGCTTTGATTATAGCATGTCCAGGGTGGAAATCCAACCATGTTTCGGACAAAAACCAGCACAAAACGGACATAATATAAAACAGCCAGTCTTGACAAAATATGCCCCGATGGATTATAATAGTAATATTGACCGGACAAAACCGCGAAAATGTCCGGAAAACGGGGGTTAAAAACATGAAGCACAACGAGCAGTCGCAGCAGACGAAGCAGGCGCTATCCGAAGCGCTGAAGGCTATGATGAAGAAGAAGCCGCTCAACAAGATAACTGTGCGCGAGCTTGTGGAGGACTGCGGAGTCAACCGCAAGACGTTCTACTATCATTTTGAGGATATATTCTCCCTGCTGAAATGGACGCTCGACCAGGAAGCAATGTGCATGTTCGGGAAGTACGACCTGGTATCGCAGCGGCGGGAGGCCGTGGATTTCGCGCTGGATTACATCAACTCAAATCACGATATTCTGCATAACATCGTGCATTCGATAGGCCGCTCGGAGCTTTCGAGGTACTTCTACAACGACATCTACGAGCCGATACACAATCTGGTCTGCGAGGCGGTAAAGAAGCATTCCGTGACGGCGGAGGACAGCTATCAGGTGTTCCTGAGCCGTTTTCTGACCGAGGCTATCGCCGGAATACTTCTGGACTGCATCGAGCGTGACATGGGAGACCGCAAAAAGCTGGCGGAATATATAGCGGCTACCATCACCGGAGCTATACTCGGTTCGCTGGGCGTTTCAAAATAAGCCGCAGTCAGGATTTGATTCGAAGCCGATAGCATTTTGAGCCGTCGGGAATATCGAACCACTATGTGCTCAGCGGCGAACGCCCAATAACGCTAATACAAACACTGGCAGGCTTTTCAGCCTGCCAGTTTAATATTACGCCTTCATACGCTTCTTATAATCCGCCTTGATCTCCTCAAGGGCAACTGCGTCCTGCTTACGCTTTTCCCTTGCGTCGCTCTGTATCTTCTGAACCTCGTCGATACCATTTACAATGGTAGTCCAGGTCTCCTGGAGGGTCTCCACCTTGATTGAAGAGCCGGAAGCCATAGCCGCGATCTGCTTGCTCTGCGCAACGGTGTTCTGCGCGTTCTTCTTGAGCATTTCGTTGGTCTTTTCGTCGAGCGCCTGCATGGAATCAGCTATTATCTTCTGGCGCTTGAGCATGATTGCCTGCGCCAGCGCCTGCTTGAATACCGGCATGGTGATGATGAACGCGGAGTTTATCTTTCTCACCAGGTTCAGATTGGAATACTCCATGGTCTTGAGCATGGGAACCGTCTGAATAGCCACGTTCTCAGCTACCTTGAGGTCCATGACGCGCTGGTCGAGTATCTCGCGCATCTGGGTCAGGTTGGAGAGATCCATGCGTATCGTGCCGTCGTCCGGGTTAGCCTCGCACTTTGCCGTGTAGTCCGCGATGTACTGGTCAAGCTCCTTTACTGCCTGTTCGCCCGCCATGATGTACTTCACAAGCTCCTGGTAATAGCCGAGGTTCGCGTCGTACATGTTGTCAAGCTTGGTATTGGCGTCGCCGATCTCGTTTTCGTACTTCTTTAGCTGAACGTAGATCCTGTCGACCTCGCTGCCCATCGTTTCGTACTTGCCGATGATCTTCTCAAGCTTCTTCTTGAGATTTCCGAAGAAGCCTGGCTTCTCGTCCTGTATCTCCTTAATATCGAACTTATCCATAATGCTCGCAAGTTCCTTGAGCATTACGCCGGTGTCGTTCACCTGGTCTATCGTCATGGATTTCAGCACCTGGTCGGAAGCCTTCGAGATCTCCTCTGCCGCCTCTGCGCCGAACTTAACGATGGTGTTGGAATCGTTGAGGTTGATGGTGCTCACAAGCTTGTCGATCTCCTCGCTGGTGGCAAGCTCCTGCTTGATCTGGTCAGCCGTTACCTGAATATTGAAGTTCTTCGCTTCCTCGATCTTCACATCGAGCGCAACTTCCTCGGGGGTCTTTGCAAGAGTGGTCGCCGGAGCAGTCTGGGGCTGTGCCGCGGGCTGCATCTGAGAGCCGGGTGTAAACTGTAATCCCATAATCGTTTGTTCCTTTCGAATTTACTTTCTGAACAGCCTGCCGAAAAATCCGCCGTTCTTCTGCTCGGAGGGTATCTTAAACTTCGGCACCTCCATATTGTAGAGAAACTCGTTCTGAGTATGCTCCTCGAATGCGTCCGCAGAAACGAACGTTTCGAGATTCTTGTACCCCGTCGGGGTGTATATCAGTATATCAAAGCCGATAAGATTGCACAGCACAAGCTGAATGCACTCCTCAAGAGAAAAGGTCTGCTCCACTGCGTCTATCCATATCAGCTTCGGGAGCTGCTTCGTGAAATCAAAGCTTTGCAGCAGCTTCATGAACTCCTTGTCGAGGTTCAGCCCGAAATGCATCACCGAGCACATAAGCTCGTCGCCCTGAAGCTTCAGAAACCCGCTGTCCGCCGCTTCCTGGAGCTTGAACAGGAGCATATCCTGTATTCTGTCCGGAAGGTAGCTGTAGCGGTTCAGCGAGGACGCCTTCAGCCGCTCGGCGTCGATTTTTCCGTTGCGGTAGAAGCTGCGGTAAACCGACAGGTCGGGATTCGCTGTCGGCTGCTGGTCTGCGGTCTTTACACGGAGAATAGTCTCCGGCGTGAGCCGCTCGCGTATCTCCTCCCAGTATGCCGCCGCGCTGCCGTCCTTTACTCCGCTTATTTTTGCGAAGATATTCGGCACCGTTACAAGGTTCCCGGAGGTCTCAAAGCCCTGCCGGAACCGCGCTTCCTGCTTCCACAGTATGCCTATCTCCTCAAGCGTGGTTTTCAGCGTGACGGTCTGGCTGTTCGGGAACTGGAAGTCCCGGAATATCCCCGCGTCGCCGCCGTAGAGCATGGTGTCAAGCTCTCGCTCCGCGGAATACGCCACCGTTGCGACCTTCATCTTGACCGCCTTGCTGGGGTAGCTTCCGCTCTCCCTGCTCTGCGGAAGCTGGAAGATCTGCATTCTGTTGTCAAGATTCTTGTCGACCGTGATATCCAGAAGCTGCTTGTTCGGCGTGATGTAGATAACATCGAACCCGCACCGCGACATGAAATGCAGGAAATACAGCTCCGACTGCGAGATATCCCCGTAATACAGCACCACCGGAATATCCGCGTACTGCACAGCGTACTTCCGCGCCTGAGTGCAGCGGTACAGCCAGGAAATAAGCTTGCTTCCGTAGTTGAAAACCACCGTCTGATTGCCGGTGTAAAGCTCGTTGAGAAGCTTTCGAAGCTCCGTTTGGGCCAGCGCGGTGCGTATCGGATCGCCGTTCAGTTTTATCAGCAGCGCCAGCTCGTCTATCATCTCGCCGGTGCTGTTCCTGCTGACCGTCCCGAGCTGCCTTATCTCCTCGGCGGTTGGATTTTCCATCGGCTTTTCAATGAAAATAAGCTGCTTCTTGCTTCCCGCGAAGCCCTCTTTGAACTTCAGCAGCATGTTGTTGTACACCGCTTCCTCGTCATAGCCGATGAGCGCCGCGAAGTACACAGGGATAACCCCGCCCTCGCGGAACACTCCGCCGTTTTTAACGACGCGGGTGCGGTGTTCTGTCATGAAGTCCTCAAAGATACCCGCCGCTGTTGTGCTGAGCCGCTGCACGGTGTTTTCCACCTGCTGCGCGGAAGCCCTCATCTGGCTCATCTGAGCCGCCTTTGACAGGTCGATGTGCGAAAAATCCATCTGTATCATTCCGCTCATGGAGCCGGTCATATTCTGAACGCGGTTCGCATGCGGAAACTTGTCAAAGTCCTTGTCCATGCCGTAGGAAACGTACACTATACGCACCCCGGCAAGGTTCATGATATGCAGGAAGTACAGCTCGCGCAGGCTCGCCGCGCCTATCAGCACCAACGACTGCGGACGTACCGCAAGGTACTTCATCAGCCAGCAGAATATCACGAGGTAGGTGTTCCTGCCGTTTGCGCCGCAGTTCCTTGAAGCCTCGGTGAGCGCCTCCGCCATGGCGCCGGCGTCGCATTCAATGCGCTGCGTCGAGAGCCACGACTGTAATCCCGCCTTCACCGACTTAACGTCGCTGAAATCCCCCGCGGCGTAGTTCGCGGCAGCGCTGACCTCCGCAGTGGAAGCCATGGGGATCTTCCCTTCGAAGAACAGACCGTTTTTCTTCGCCGCCGCGTAAGCCTCGATCAGCATATTCTTGAAAATATCGGCATTGTCGTAACCGGTATAACGTACAAATCCTGCGGAAGCCATTCTGTCTGTCCTGTCCTCTCAATTAATGTGTAAAGTGGGTTCCCGAAAAACCGTGACGGAGCTTCGGATCATTTATGTGCTTGCCTGTATACCGTAGCGGCTGCAGAGCTTCACCAGCCCGTCGCGGTAACCCGCGCCGACTGCGGATATCCGCCACTCGCCCCGGTATATGTAGAATTCCATCGCGATGATGGTTATTTCGTTCGTGAGCCCCGGTATGTCGAACCTCACGCGTTCCTTTCCCTGGGAAAACAGCGCCACCCTCGGCTCCCTGACCTGCGAAAAATTCTTCACGCTGTCTCCGGAATAAACCGAGTATGCCACAGAAATGCGCTGCACCTCCGGCGGGAGCTTCGCCAGGTCAATGGAAATATGCCCGTCGTCCGGATAGTAACGCACCGCGCCGTCCGGGGAGCGCTCGTTTCCGAAGAACACAAGATCGCCTTCTCCGCGGCATTTCTCGTTCTCGTCAAGCAGGAATACATATGGGTCGATATCCGCGTTTCCGAGCCGCTGCCCGGTGAGGTACACCTCCACCGTTCCGGAGAGGTATCCCGCCGCCGGAGTGCGCTGACCCTTCCGCAGCTCAAGAAGCTGTTTATCTGACAGCGGAGCCGCCCCCACGTCGGAGATCACGTCCGCCGGCTCCGGATTCACAGCCATGGCTGGAGCTGCGGCGGTCAGCGGAGCGTTCCTCGCTATCTGCGGAGCCTCGTAAATGAGCCGCTCCTTTACCGCCGGAGCATTCGCCGAGAACCTTCCGCTGAGGTATATCCTCCTGCGGAACTGCGAAACCAGAAGCACCTCCGAATAAACCAGCGAAGCGGAGCCGCTTCCGCTGACGAACAACCTGACGCTGCTGCGCCCTGCCGGGATATCCTGCGGCTCGAACCTCACCCCGGAGGCTGTGCAGACCAGCTTCGCCGGGGCGGGAATATCCACCGTCATAATGAAGCTGTTCTCCTCAGACGGGGAAAGCTCCCCGAGCTGAAGCGCCCGCGGGATACCGCACTCGCCGTCCTCCGCGCCGAAGCCGGAAACAGTGCCGAGCACCTCCACGTCCCGGATATTCACCGGGAATTTCGCGGTAATCGCAGGCTCGGAGAGCGCGCCTTCGGTTATCTCTACGCGAAGTCCCTCGAGGGTCACGCCCTGCGACGAAACCTCAATAACGCTGCCATGCTTAGACCACACGGTGGCGCTGCTTCCGCGGAGAGTCAGCGGCTTGTTTATAACAACAGGTCCTTCGTACTCGCCCGCCGGGAGCGCGGCTGTTCCCCCCGCCGGGGTATTTGCAATTATATCTGACAGAGCTGACAAGCCGCTTCCCTCCTGACCGGTGCTGATTTCTGATTAATTACACGTTGACGCCGTAAGCGCGGCAGAGCGCCTCGAGTCCGCCCTGGTAGCCCGCTGCAACCGCGTTGAACTTCCAGTCGCCGTTGTAACGGTAGATCTCGCATACAACAAGCGCAGTCTCGATGGAGAACTCCTCCATGAGGTCGAAGTGGATAACTTCCTCGCCGTTAACGTCGTCGGGGTTGTCGATCTTAACTACTCTTACGTACGCGTTGGATACCTGACCGAAGTTCTGGTTGCGCTGCTGTGCGTCGAAAATCGTTACGGCAACTGCAATCTTCTCGATCTCCGGAGGGATCTTCGTGAAGTCGATGATGATAGCCTCGTCGTCGCCGTCGCCCTCGCCGGTGCGGTTGTCGCCGGTGTGGACTACCGCGCCATTTCTGCCGTTGAGATTGTTATAGAATACAAAATCCTCGTCGCGGAGAACCTTGCCGTTTGCTCCCAGAAGGAACACGCTCGCGTCAAGGTCGAAATCGCTGCCGCCGTCGTACTTGTTGGTGTCCCAGCCGAGACCGATCCTTGCCAGAGTTACGGACTTGTCAAGACTTACGCGCTGACCCTTAGAAAGATTTACTGCCATTTTGTTTTCCTCCTTGAAAATCATATGTTGTCCCCCGCGACCCCGCATTCTGCGGAGCCGCCGGGAATTTACCGTGCCTTACTTGTTGGAGACCGCCTTTGCGATACCCTTTCTGATGAGGTCCACCGGAATAATGGAGATCGCCATTACAAGCACCATCAGCCACTCTGCAGCATTCAGACCGTAGCCGCTGAGGATAGCGCCGCCGAGGTAGGTCATGAGTATCTGAACTACCGCGATTATGCCGAATACCGTAAGGAATCCCTTGTTCTTTCCGAGGTTATCGAACAGGTTCGCGCGGTCAGTTCTTGCGTTGAACGCATTGAACACCGCGATGAAGATGAAGAATGCGAAGTATGCGGTGTGAAGGAACATATGGGTTTCGCCCTCGATGGTGTTCTGACGGAGGAAGCCCCAGCTTTCGAGGAAGCTTACGCCGGGTACGTTCGGGTCAGCGTCGAAGCTGCCGAGTACCAGAAGCGCGAGGGAAAGAATGAACGTCCAGCCTGCGCCGGTGATTATCTGGGACATCATGTTCCTGCTGATTATCTGTTCAGTTCTGCGCTTGGGCTTCTCGTGCATGAATCTGGAGAGAGCCGGCTCGCCGCCGAATGCCAGAGCCGCCAGCGTATCCATTACGAGGTTTACCCACAGGATCTGGATAACGGACAGCGGGTTGTCAATTCCGATGAGCGGGCAGATGAAGCTGATGAGAACCGCAGAAACGTTGATGGTGAGCTGGAATACAATGAACTTCCTGATGGAGTTGAAGATGGTTCTGCCGTAGAGGATAGCGCGGTCGATGGAGTTGAAGTTGTCGTCCAGGATAACGATATCGGACGCTTCCTTTGCGACTTCCGTGCCGCCGCCCATTGCGAAGCCTACGTCCGCCTTCTTGAGCGCCGGGGAATCGTTGACGCCGTCGCCGGTCATGCCCGCAACGAGGTCAAGCTCCTGGGCAAGGCGCACCAGACGGCTCTTGTCGGAGGGAAGCGCTCTTGCGATAACGCGGATATTCGGGAGCATTTTCTTGATCTCCTCATCGGAGAGCTTTGCAAGCTCGTCGGAGGTCAGGACAACATCAGTGTCCTTCTCAAGCAGACCAGCGTCCTTCGCGATGGCAACTGCGGTCTCCTTGCGGTCGCCGGTGATCATTACCACCTGCACGCCTGCGCCCTTTACCTCCGCGATGGCGGTCACGGACTCCGGACGCACCTCGTCGCGGATACCCACAACGCCTACCAGCGTCCAGTTGCTGCTGTCCGGGAGCGCGTCCTCGCCGAGAGCGTCCTCTGTGGTAGCGATAGCCAGCACGCGGATAGCGCGGTTTGCAAGCTCGTCTATCTGCTTGTTGAGCTGGGTCATGTCAAACGGCTTCTTCTCGCCGTTTACGTCCCAGTAGTGGGAGCATCTCTGGAGTATCTTCTCGGGCGCGCCCTTGATGAGTGTCAGGTCATAGTCGCCTGTCACCTGGGTCGCGGAGTACTTGTTTGTGGAGTTGAACGGGATATTGCCGACCGCCTTCACGTTCGCGGAACACTCGGTGCCTGCCGCAAAACCGAGTATAGCGCGCTCGGTGGCGTTTCCGCCGATCACCTTCATGTCCTTGCCCTCGCCGGAAACAACGGAGAGCGTGTTCTTATGGATAGACAGCGACAGGATATCCTTCAGCTTTCCGCCGATGTCGCCGAATTTCTTCGATTCGTTGAGGGCGCCGTCGATGAACGTTACCGCCTCGAGCTTACCTTTGGTGATGGTGCCGGTCTTATCGGAGAACAGGATATTCAGGGAGCCTGCGGTCTCGATACCTGCGACCTTTCTTACAAGCACGTTGTCCTTGAGCATCTTGCCCATGTTCTGCGCGGAAACTATCGCGATCATCAGCGGAAGTCCCTCGGGGACAGCCATTACGATGATGATGACCGCAAGCATTACGGACTGGATAACAGCCTCGAGCAGAGCCGCCCACTGGAAAACTCCCTCTGCGAACAGGAACGCTTCGATGCCGCCCTCGCCCATGAACAGCGTCTTTATGAGCATCGCGACCGCGATAGCGATACCGCCGATGTAGCCGAACTTGCTTATGCCGTCAGCCAGCTTGCCGAGCTTCACCTTGAGCGGAGTCTCGCGGTCGTCGTCTGTCTGGAGTTCGCTTGCGATCTTGCCGTATACGGACTTGTCGCCGACTACGGTGACTTCCATTACCGCGTTGCCGGAACATACCACGCTTCCGCGGAACACCTTGTGCTCGTTGTCGAAATTGAGGCTCTCGTCGGTATCCTTCCAGCCCTCGGGAACTGCGAGCTTCTTAGCCTCGCGGCTCTCGCCGTTGAGCACGGACTGATCTGCCTTGATATCGCCGTCGATGATGATACCGTCAGCCGGAACCTTATCTCCGGACTGTAACAGGATAGCGTCGCCGACCACAATGTCGTTTATTGCCACCTCGGCGATCTCGCCGTTGCGGTAGACCTTGCACATAATGCGGGAAGCCTCTTCCTGGAGCTTCTGGAACGCATTCTCGTTCCTGTACTCAGAGAAGGTGGAAACCAGCGTTGCAAGCGCGATAGCCACGAAAATTCCAAGAGGCTCGTACCATTCCGGAGCGCCCTCCTTGATGATCCCAACGCCGCCGAGCACTGCCAGAACAACGTTGATGAGCAGGGCAACGATGAGTATTTTTATCATCGGGTCGCCGAGGTTGCCTTTGAGCTTATCCCAGAAGCTCTCGGACGCCTGCTCCGTCATGCTGTTGTCGCCGTATTTCTGCCGCGACTCCTCAGCCTGCTTGTCTGTCAAACCAAACTGCTTCATAATTTTCCCTTTCTTTCAAAAGAAATCACCCAAAGGACTAGTACACCGATACTTCGCACAGCAGACCGTCATCACGGTCGGTCATGCGGAACACCGCTCCGTCCCTGAGCTCTACCGCCTGTCCCTTCGGGACAAGCCTTCCGGAGGGAGAAGTCATGCCCTCCACCCCGTTGTTGACGAGCAGCCACATTCCGTTATGCCTGCAAATGTACGCGCGCATATCGGTGCCCGCCTTTTCATCATTGTGGACAGCGGAACTTACGTGCCAGTCATACAGCGGCATGCCATCGTACGCGATAGCCTCGCCGTTGTCGCGGTATACGCCGTTCCTGCCCCTCATCATGCTCTTGAAGCCGAGCCTGATCACCCTGTCCCGGAGGCGTGTTCCGCAGAAGGGGCATACGGGAGCACTCTCATCTCTGAGAATGAACCACTTTTTCTCGCAGCCGGGATTCCCGCACTTCACAAGTCTGTCCCACGCGCGCAGGAGCTCACGCTCCCACTCCATCGCGGTCGGCCTTTGTGAAGGGTCGTGAAGCCCGTCCACGAACGCCCTAAGGAACAACTGCTCAAGCCCCTTCGAAAGCGACTGTATCGTCACGTTCAGATCCGGAGGACGGTTGCTCCTGTCGTTTGGGTTTTCTATAAACAGCGCTTCCGGTCCCATCGCGAGGTAGTCGTCCTCCTCGGCGGAAGCCGCGCTGTGTATCTTAGGTCCCTTTAAAGGGTGCCTGAGAAAGAGATATTCGTAAATAAGCACCGGCAGCGCGTGCAGGTCTGTGGAAACGCAGGGCAGGCAGCGCCGCGGGTCGTTGTAGTCGTACTCCAGCGTTGCGAGAACCTCCGGCGCTATGTACCCGGACGTCCCGCACACCTCCGGCGGATACTTTCCCGGAACCACCAGCGAATCTATGTCGATAACGACGGTGGAACCGCTCTTGGGGTCGATGAGCACGTTGTTGCAGGAAAGGTCGGAATGCGCAAGCCCCGCCTGGTGCATTCTGCGAATGCTCCTTGAAAGGCATATCGCCGCCCCGAGCATGGTGCGGAAATCGCCCTTTTCCTCCGGGGCGATGTACTTCCTGAGCCTTCCGGTGAACCAGTTGCTCTTTTTGTCCTTGCCCTTGAGGTTCAGTCCATTCGTGGAAGCGTTCCCGCCGAAAAAGAACTTCTGCGGATAGGTCGGGCAGACTATCCCGAACTCCGGCTGGCTGACTATCGCGACAGGCCAGCAGAAACGGCTGCGGAAGTACTCCGCGGTCTTTTCCGTATTGCCGAGCGCTCCCCCTGCCTGCTCCGACAGGGTGGGATTATAAATGCTGACGATGGTGCGGATACGATCCTGAATGTTCGGATTGTGCCCGTCGCGCGGGTCGTTGAAGAACTGCACCGCGTATTTTCTGTCCGGTGTGAAGAAGGTGTGCTTCATTCCGCCCCGGGGCGCGTTGGCGTCCACCACGAAATCAAGCGTGCTGCCAAGCGGCGAACCTTCCTCGAGCACCGCAGTCACTATCTGACCGCTGTTCATATTCCGTCAGTCTTTCCTTTCCGCGGATACCCGCGATTCATTATACGTTATGCCGGAACTCCTCCGGACATGTTTTTCAGTCCTGCGCGCTGAGGTCCAGCACCACAAGCGTGCGGTCGTCGAAGCTGCCGCGCTCGTTGTAGTTGTCGAGCCAGGTCAGCAGTCTGTCCTGCGGGCGCTTCCCGATGAATACTCCCCAGGAGTCCAGCGACCAGGGAGCCAGCTCCCCGCGCCTGTCCCACAGCCCGTCGACGTCCTCGCCATCGTTCAGGAGCTGCTTTGCGTACTGCAAGGCAACAGAGCGCTGATCCGGGCTTACCGACGGGAACCGCACTGGCTCCGGCGGGAGAGGCTCAGACTTTCCGCCAGGCATGGGGATTATCCCGTTGAGCATGAGATCAAGGCACAGCCGCTTCATCTGGGGCTGCGCCGGGAAATAATCGTCCGCTACGCCGTCGCTCATCAGCATTATGATGTCTGACTTTCCGCGGCTTATTCTGGTCCTGCGGGCGATTGCGCCTTCGGAGACGTTTTTTTCCGACAGGAAGTCAGTTTCGCCGGAGTACGCGCCGCTGTCCGCTTCGCCAAGCAGCCGGAAGCAGTTCTCGTGACCTGCGTTCCTGTCAATGGCGCAGATACAGCCGTCGCCTATCTGGGCAGAGAGCACGAAGTTCTCATGCCCGCCGTTTATCTCCAGCGGAACCACCAGAGCCGCAAGAAACGTGCTCCCCATATCCGCGAGGGTAGGATTCCTGCCGAGACTCGCGGTGTAGGCGCTATCGGAGTAAATGCTCCCGAGCTTCTTTATAACCGCGTCGAACGCCGCGCGTGCAGCGTTCTGTATCAGCGGAGCTATCTGCCCGCAGGCTTCCATGAACTCTGCCCCGGACATATCCCCGGAGAGCTTCCCGCGAAGCTCAGGCTGGCTTTCAAACAACCCGGAGACCGCGCCCCTGAGGTACTCGACGGCTCCCTCGCAGCTTACCCTTGCGCCGATGCGCGACAGCGGCTTAGAGCCGGCGCCGTCCGCGACCACCGCGATAAGGCAGCCCGCGGATTCCGCAGTCTCAAACCAGTCGTCGCAGTTGGTGCCCTCGTGCTTGTGCTTCTTTCCGCGTACCCGCGCGCCTATCGCCTCGCACCTTCCGACGCGCTGATATTTGCTGTGGAACTCGGTATGAAGCTCTGTGCCGTCCTCTATCACCGTGCGGTAGCGCCATATCGACGCCGTGTGCCGCATTACCTCCCGGTCGGAGAGCTTCGAAGCCTCCGGCTTCGCTTCTTCGGGGGTTCGCTCAGGCTCCGGAGTTTCATCGGATTCCGGCGCGGATTCAGAAAGCACAGGCTCCTCCGCTCCGGAAACGTCAGCGGAGGCATGCGGTTCTTCTGATACAGGCTGTTCAGCGTTTACGCCGGATAGGTTCAGAGCGGCAGGCTCCTGCCTGATATCTTCGTCGTACATAATACCCCCTATCAGGGAACGATAACAAATCCCTGGGGAGGCGGCGGAAGCTGGATAGCCTCTCCGGGCTTTGCGTCTATGCTCTTGGAGGACGCCTTTATCGAGCCGGACACCCACGCGAAGAACGCCGCGAGGTCGCCGGCGGTGAGGTTGTTCATCATCAGGACGTTGTTTGTTATCTTGCGGAGCGTGTTTGTATTCGCGTTTGCTCCGGCAGCGCATGCGATGATGTTTCCGGTGGAAACCGACTTGAGCGCTTCGATTCCTTCGTCGAGGTTATCTGTGGGAGCGCCGTCGGTCAGCAGGAACACCAGCGGCTTCCAGTCGCCCTTCTGGGTCGCGGTGGAGGTGCGCACCTCTGTACGGATGCAGTCCGCCAGAACGTGGAGCGCTCCGCCTAGCGCAGTTGCGCCGCCTGCGGTGAGCTCCGGCTCCTTGAAGAGCATCAGCTCAGTCAGCGGGGATATCTGCCGCGCGGTGCTGTTGAATGTGATAACTGACAGGCACGCTGTTTCCAGCGCCTGTGGATCTCCCTTGAGTTCGGTGAGGAGCGCCTTGATTCCCTGCTTCACTGCCTCGATAGGCTCGCCTGACATGGAGCCTGAACAGTCCAGCAGCAGGTAAACCGGCAGCCTTCTGATGTAGTCTGACATTTGCTTGACCTCCTGACATGCCGCTTCGCCGCGGCTTTATTGCTTAATTCACTTTAAGGCCTAACCAGACCGGCAGACTATATTCTGCCAGCTTAATGTTAATTATACCCTAAAAAGCCCCCCATGTCAATAGCATATTTGAATCATATGTCCAAACTATGGAACTCCGGAAAACCAAAATCCCCCGGGGATACCGGGGGATTTTGGTAATGAAGGAGGATCATATATCATGTTGGATCGTTATGTCACTTGTGTTTCTGAACATATTGTATCATACCCGGGAGGAAAAATCAACATATATGACAGGATTGTAACCGAAATCCGGATATTGTAATTATTCAGTAACTTTTCAGTCTCTTTTGTAACCATTTTGTAACTTTTCTGTAACCCGACCGAGAACACAATGAAATAAAGGTGAAAATTTTAAAAAAAGACTGTTCAAACACAGCAAAATGTGCTATACTATACTAGTATATAAAATGCATTATTATGCACAGGAGAGAAACAAATGATATATCTGGACAGCGCTGCCACCACAAAGCCCTGCGAACAGGCAGCGGACGCTATTTTATCGGCAATGCAGAACAGCTTCGGAAACGCTAGCTCCCTGCACGGAATGGGCATACGTTCCGAAAAGGTCATCGCCTCCGCGAAAAAGACCCTGCTTGCAAAGCTTGGCGAGGGCGACATAATATTCACCTCCGGCGCGACCGAGAGCAACAACACCGCGCTGCTCGGCGCTGCGGAGACCTATAAGCGCTCCGGCGACCGGATAGTCACCACGGCGATAGAGCACCCCTCCGTCGCGAACGTCATGACAAAGCTGGAGGAGCGTGGCTTCCATGTGGAGCGCCTCGCCCCGAAAGATCACCCTGACTTCGTGCAGGCGCTCGCCGACGCAGTCGATGAGCATACCGTGCTGGTGTCCTGCATGGCGGTCAACAACGAGACCGGCTTCGCCAACGACGTAAAGCGGCTGTACAGGCTGGTCAAGCGGAAGAATCCGAAAACCATCGTACATATCGACGCAGTTCAGGGATTCCTGAAAGTCCCGCTGGACGGCGACCTTATCAGCATTTCCGGCCACAAGATACACGCAAGCAAGGGTATCGGCGCGCTCTATATCAGAAAGGGCATACGCATTTCCCCGCTGCTGGCAGGAGGCGGCCAGCAGAAGAACCTCCGCAGCGGCACCGAGCCGGTGGAGCTCATCGCCGGACTTGAAGCGGCGGTCAGAGCCTACCACGGCACGCCGGAGCACTTCGGAGCGCTGAAGGCTCATCTTCTGGACGGTCTTTCCGCGCTCGGCGGGATAACCGTAAACTCCGGAGAAAACTGCGTCCCCAACATCGTGAATTTCAGCGTTGAGGGAGTCCGCTCGGAAATAATGCTCCACTCCCTCGAGGAGCGCGGGATATATGTTTCAAGCGGCTCGGCATGCTCCCGCGGAAAAACCAGCGGAGTCCTGGCGGCGTTCGGAATACCCGATAAGCTCGCCGACAGCGCAATAAGGGTCAGCATGTGTGCAGACACCACCGAAGCCGACATCGACGCGCTTATTGAAGGGATCAGGGCGGGTATCGCGAGATTCCGCAGATAATATCGAAAAAGGAACAGAACAAATGAAAGAGATAATTCTTGTAAAATACGGTGAGATAGCCCTCAAGGGTCTGAATAAGTCCACATTCGAGGACATGCTCCAGAAGAACATAAAGCGCCGCCTGAAAAAGCTCGGCACATTCGGGTTTTACCGCAGGCAGTCAACCATCTACATTACTCCCCCGGAGGAAGCCGACATCGACGAGGTGATAAACCGCCTTCAGAAGATATTCGGCATCAGCGCGATACAGCGCTGCGCCGTATTCCCGAAGGATTTCAGCGTTATCGCGGAGCATGCCCCCGAGTACCTGCGCGAAGCCCTCGAGGGCGCAAAGACCTTCAAGGTGGAATCCAAGCGCAGCGACAAGGCGTTCCCGATGAAGACCCCTGAGATACAGCAGGAACTGGGCGCGGTCATTCTGGACGCGTTCCCGCACATCGGCGTGGACGTCCACGAGCCGGAAGTCACCGTGCGCCTTGAGATCCGCGACAACGGAGCCTACCTCAGCGCACTGAGGATCCCCGGCGCAGGAGGAATGCCGGTCGGAAGCTCCGGCAAGAGCCTGCTCATGCTCTCCGGCGGCATAGACAGCCCGGTAGCCGGCTACATGATGGCAAAGCGCGGTCTCATCGTGGACTGCATTCACTACGTAAGCCCGCCATACACCTCCGAGCGCGCACGCATGAAGGTCGAGGCGCTCTGCGAGAAGCTCACCGACTGGTGCGGCAATATCGTGTTCTACTGCGTTCCGTTCACGGAGCTTCAGGAGGCGCTCCGGGACAACTGCCCCGAGGAGCTGTTCACAGTTCTCATGCGCCGTCTGATGGTCAAGATCGCCAACCGCATATGCGCTGCGAACGACTACGGCGCGATAATCACCGGCGAAAGCGTAGCCCAGGTCGCAAGCCAGACGCTCCCCGCGATTTTCTGCACCAACGCCGCTGCGGAGTACCCGGTATTCCGCCCGGTGATCGGTATGGATAAGCGCGAGATAGTCGACGTCGCGCGGCACATCGACACCTTTGAGGTGTCCACCCTGCCCTACGAGGACTGCTGCACGGTATTCTCCCCGAAGCACCCGAAAACCCGCCCGTCGCTTGAGGAGATCCTCGCGGCGGAGGCGTCGTTCGATTTCGAGCCGCTCATCGAAAAGGCGGTAAGGGAGACCGAGGTGAAGCAGTTCAAGTACGGCGTGAGAAACGTCGACCTTGACATGTGATATGGATATTCAAAACATTTATAATAGTATAGCGGAGCTTTCCCGCGAAATCGTCCGGGAATGCACCGCGCGCAGCGTGAAAATATCCACGGCGGAAAGCTGCACCGGCGGAATGATATCCGGCGCGGTGACTTCCGTTTCTGGAAGCTCCGCAGTAATAGAGCTGGGAGTCTGCTCCTACTCTAACCGCATAAAGCACAAGATCCTGCATGTTCCTGCGGAAGTGCTCAAGCGGTTCACGGAATACAGCGTGGAATGCGCCGCGGAAATGGCGAAGGGCGTCATGGAGCTTTCCGGCGCGGACTACGGCGTTTCCACCACCGGAGTGGCTGGACCCACCGGCGGCAGCGCGGAACACCCGGTCGGGGAGGTCTGCATAGCGGTCAGCGGAAGAAACGGCTGCCGCAGCGAGCGCTTCCTCTTTGCACAGGGCAGCGCAGACCGGGAGCTTATCCGTGCGCTTGCGGCGGAAAAGGCGCTTTCAATGCTGCTCTGCGAGATAAAGAAATAATCTGGGGTGAATATTAATGGCAAATTACACAGACAAGCCTAAGAAGCACGCTTCAAGGGATATCGCGGTCGATAAGCTGGATTTTTACACCGAACCGCATAAATCCCCAAAGAAGCAGGATAAAATAAAGGGCAGGCCGAAGTCCGGCTGGGCGCGGTTCTGCTATGCGGCGTTCCCGCAGGCGGATGACTCCGGCGGCGAAAAGGTGCGCAAGATCGTACTGATAGTGGCGGTCGTGGTTTTCGTCGTTACCATCGGCGTGCTGATCTCTCAGCTCGCGGGTATGGGCGCGGATAAGAGCACCAACTCGAAGATCGCCGATATCGCTGGAGTTCCCGAGGACAGTCTCGTTAACGTAAACCCGGACTACGACCCGTTCAACACAAACGCCACCGCAAGTCAGGATCAGACCGAGGAGATCGACGTTACTCCGCTCGTGAATACTCCGATAAACCCGAACTGGGACGAGCTTCTCGCAACCAACTCCGACGTCAAGGGCTGGATAAAGATAACCGGAACGGCGGTAAACAACGTAGTAGTAAAATCCTACGACAACAGCTACTATCTTACCCACAACCTCTACCGCGAGGACAGCGTTTCCGGCACCATCTTCTCCTCCTACCTCAATAAGTGGGACGGCACTGACGACAACATCATACTCTACGGTCACAACATGATAAGCGGTGAGTTCTTCGCGCACGTTACGCACTACGTTCCCAACATGGCAAGCAAGGAGCCGCTGGCGTTCTATAAGGTCCACCCGACGGTAATGCTCGCAACGCCGAGCGGCGGCTGCGAGACCTACAAGATATTCGCCGGTATCCTCGCAAACACCCAGAGCCAGTACGGCGAGGTGTTCGACTATGTCGACAAGACGAAGTTCTACAGCAAGGATGACTTCAACAACTTCATCATCGACGTAATGGACAGAAGCTGGTTCTTCACCGATGTGGACCTCACCTACGGCGACCAGCTCCTCACGTTGTCAACATGCAGCTGGCCTCTCGGAAAGAGCGTGGATACCCGCTGGGTACTGTTCGCGAGAAAGGTTCGCCCCGGCGAGAGCGAATCCGTCGACGTTACCGTTGCCGAGCAGAACCTCAACCCCAAGCTGTTCGATTACTACTACAGCAGAATGGGCGGCTCCTGGGCAGGAAGCACATGGGATAAATCAAAGCTGCTGAGCTACTAAACGATCCCGAAAGGATAAAATATCATGGCTAATTTTGTTGAAAAGGAAAACATCTTCCTAAGAATCGCTAAGTACCTTTTCCCCTGGAAAGGCGATAAGCCAGCCGAGATAATCCGCAAGTGCATTTTCCTCGGCGCCGCTGTTGTGCTGATAGTTTCGCTGGTGATGATAATTTCGTTCTACGGAAGCACCGCGCAGGACAACAAGCTCAACGAGCAGATATCAAGCCTCTACCACGGCTCCGCCAGCGTCACCATCGACCCGGTGAAGAAGGACGAGCTTGTCAAGGAGTACCCTGAGGTAAACGAAGAGTTCCTCCCTCTGCTGGAGCAGAACAAGGACGTTATCGGCTGGATAACCATGGGCGACGAGGATTCCCCCTTCGTTGACAACGTGGTCGTTCAGGGCGACGACAACGAATACTACCTCGACCACAACCTCAACGGCGATTACAGCAAGACCGGTACGGTATTCGCGGACTACCGCGAGAAGATAACCGCGGAAAACACCCCGGCTAACATTATCCTTTACGGTCACAACGTCAACACCGGCGAGTACTTCGCAAGGCTCACAAGATACTTCAACTACCGTACGCAGCTCAACTACGGCATGGACTGGTACAGAAAGTACCCCACAATAACATTCAACACGCTCTACCGCAAGTCCACCTACAAGATATTCGCCGGCATGCTGGTGAACACCGAAGAAAAGGACGGCGAGGTGTTCTACTACCTCCAGGGCAGGAAGTTCAAGAATAAAGCGGCGTTCGATGATTACGTAGCACAGATTCTCGACCGCACTACCTTCTACACCGACGTAGACCTCAAGTACGGCGACAACCTCATCACCCTGTCGACCTGCATTCTCGATTACGGTATCGACGCGCGCTGGGTCATTTTCGGCAGAGAGGTCCGCGAGGGCGAGGATCCCACAGTCGACGTAAGCAAGGCGTACGAAAACCCCGACCCGCTGTATTTTGACTACTATTACAATGTATTCGGCGGATCATGGGGCGGCAGAAAGTGGGACGCTGATATGATCTACGATTACAGCTATACCGTTGAGTCCAAAAAGACCGACGAAGCATGATCTCTGAAAGGACGTTATTCTCATGGCAGAAATGGATATGGGTCTTTCCCCGAACAATAACAACAAGAAAAAGCGCAAGAAGAAAAAGCAGAGTCTCGGCGAGAGCCTCCGCACCGGACTGCTCCCCTGCAAGGGGGACAGCTCCTCCGAGGTAGCCCGCAAGCTTATCTTCCTGGGTTCGCTTTGCCTGATGATCGCCGCGCTGGTTATCATCGCGGTTCACTTTATCTCCCTGCTGAAGCCCGAGGCTCCCATCGGGACCTCCGTTGTGGACAGCAACGGCGAGCAGGTGGTTCAGGACGAGCAGCAGGTGATCGTAAACCTCCAGGCTCCCACCAAGGAGCAGATCGAAAACCTGCCGGAAGGCTCCGTAAACGAGGAATACGCGGCATACTACGAGGCAAATAAAGATTTCGTCGGCTGGATAACCATTAACGGCACCAACGTCGACTACCCCGTAGTCCAGGGCGAGGACAACCTGTTCTACCTCCACCACAACTTCAACGGCGAGGAAGAATTCGCAGGAACCATCTTCACCGACTACGAAGGCAAGTTCGGCCCCAACCAGATGCCGAACAACACGATACTTTACGGTCACAACATGCTGTACAAGTACAAGTTCTCCGCACTGAACAACTACAACAACAATATCGACTTCCTCAGGGAGACCCCGGTAGTCGACTTCAACACGCTCTACCAGGACAACAAGTACAAGATATTCTCCGTGTTCATCACCAACACCGACGAGGAGCACGGCGATGTATTCGACTACACCAAGTACGTTTACTTCAAGAACAGCGACGAATTCTACGAATACATAAAGGAAGTAATGGACAGAAGCAAGTACAACACCGGCGTTGACGTCGAGTACGGCGACGAGCTTCTGACGCTCTCCACCTGCGACGGCTCCACCGGATTCGAGAACATGCGCCTTGTTATCGTGGCAAGAAAGGTACGCGAGAACGAAAGCCCCGACGTCGACACCTCCAAGATAACCCGCAAGGACAGCATAAAGTACTTCAAGGCATACACCGACGTTTACGGCGACAAGTGGAAGGGCAGGACCTGGGATATCTCCCTTGTAAAGGGCATGAAGGAATACCTCGAGGACAACGGCCTGATGGACGATCCGTCCAACTACTGATACCGGAGGAACTATGAAAAAGCTATCACTTGCGAAGATTATCGCGGCGCTGGTGATCGTGAACTGCTACATGTTCACATGCGGCGTAATGGGTACTGTCGGCGACGCGCAGATGCTCACCGAGGATACCTCCGAGGAGCATTCCGAGACCGCTGCCCCCGCCGGCGACATCGACCAGGCGGAGGGTCAGGGTACGCTTGACTTCCTTGTACCAGATGAGACCGGAACGGGCGTAGTGCAGATAAATCTGCTGAATATGGCGCCGATGTCGCTCTCCGACAAAATGGTGATGAGTACATACAGCGCCCTCAGCGATGAACTCCCGCAGCCGCAGGAAGCGACCGACGAGATACTCGGCGAGGACGACTCCACACTTGAGCCGACCTCCGAGACCTACGACAGCGAGGAAATCCTCGGTCCGCGCGAGGAAACCGAGGAGATCCCGGCAGTGACAACGCCTCCCGCTACAACGTCGACTACAGTGGCAACAACACAGGCGACCGCTGCGACAACAACGACAACAACGGCAACGACTGAGTCAACAAGCGCTGCGGCTTCGACGACCACCACGGCGAAGGACATCGGAGGCATCCCGGTGGACGCCGACGACGTTCCGCCGGTAAGCTCCGCAAACGACGACCAGCCGGACGAGATCGACCCCGACAGCAGTTCCAGCGACGCAGCGGCGGGCGAGATACTCACCGTCAAGGCGAACGGAAGCACCGTTTCCGGCTCGGCGCTTGAAATAGTCGGCAGAATGACGCAGAACGAGGTCGGACACACCTTCGCGCCGGAAGCGATAAAGGCGCAGGCAGTGGCGGCTTATACATACGTTAAATTCTGCAACGAGTACGGAACCTACCCGAGCGTAGGTCTTGCGAGCACGGTCTCTGATTCGGTGAACGTGCTTGTGCAGTCGGTGCTCGGAAAGGCGATCTACTACAACGGGGCGCTCATTCAGGCGGTGTACTCCGCGTCCAGCGCGGGCTACACGGCTTCCAGCAAAAACGTATGGGGAACCGATTATCCCTACCTCCAGAGCCGCTTCTGCGACCTCGACAAGCAGTACGACCCGAATTACGGCAGGAAGGTGGAATACACCTCCGCTGAGATAAAGAGCAAGGTTCTGGAAAAGACCGGCATCGACCTCACCGGAGACCCCTCCGGGTGGCTTTCTGTAGAGACCAATGTGGACGGCTTCTACGTAGGTCAGATGAACGTCGGCGGATATCACAGCTACACCGACAGCAGCGGCGATTCCGTAAAGATAACCGGACGCGTGTTCCGCGAGAGGATCATGAGCTTCGAGCTGCGCTCCAGCGCGTTCGACGTTGAGTACGACGCGAACTCGGATAAGTTTATCTTCACCACCTACGGATACGGCCACGGCGTTGGAATGAGCCAGAACGGCGCAAACGCCCTCGCGACCTACCTGGGCTACGACTACAAGGAGATCCTGACATATTATTACCAGGGTACCGAAGTAAAATAAAAAAGTGGGCGCCAGCCCACTTTTTTAAATTCGGAATACATAATTCACCGTAATCGCCATTATCCACGATCAATTTATTGCCTGATATAAATTCCCTGATCCTCGATGTAATCCTCAAGCTCCTGCTTCATATCGTCGACCCAGGTGTGCACGGAAGGCTCCGCGGAAACTCCCGGCGCGCTTTCCGGCTTCTCATCGACGGGCTGTTCCGGAAGGGTTTTCTTTTCTTTGTCATCCATGGCTGTGCTCCTTTCCTATATTACTATGATACCACATTTCAGGACCAATTTCAACCGGAGGTAAAAATATGGCTACATGGCTCGCTCATCTTCGGGTCGCCGAACTGATTTCCGCTGAGCTGCGCGCACCGTGGCTCTCAGAGCCGGACTTCCTGGCGGGAAACGTCGCGCCGGACTGTGGAATTCCCGTCCCCGGAGGGTTCGACCCTCCCAAGGAAGTCACGCACTGGACTCAGCGCGGAAAGGGTCACTGCGACTACGAGAGATTCTACCGCGAGATGATCGCCGGAAAATCCCACGACCCGCATACGCTCTCTTTCCTGCTGGGGTATTACTGCCACCTCATGGCGGACGTCCTGTGGGTCAGGCGCGTCAACGAACCATGCAAGGAACTCCACCGCGAACTCTATGCCGCCGACCGCGCCGAATACTACCGCCGGGTTAAGCCCGAGTGGTACGCAAACGATCACCTCTACCTCCGCGAGCACCCGGACTGCCGGGTGTTCCGGGAATTCTGCAAGATCGCTGATTATCCGGTGAACTGCCTCCCCTACTACGGCTCCGACTATGTTGAGCGGCAGATACGGAATATTCAGCAGTTCTACCTTAACCCGCCGGAATTCAGCACCGATTTCCACTTCCTCACGCCGCAGGCAATGCAGGAATGGGTCGGGCGCTCCGCGCTGGACATCGCCGCGCAGGTATCCTCGCTGCGGCTTTCTATCTGAGAATATCTGAGCAGAACCCCCGGTTTTCGCCGGGGGTTCTGCTTATGCGGTTTTATATTCAGGAAGGTTATGAAAAATGCTAGTTTAGCTTAACGTTACTCAACGTCCTGGAGTGCGTCGTAGCCGGTCTCGCCCGTGCGAACCTTTACAACGTCCTCAACATCATATACGAAGATCTTGCCGTCGCCGATGTGGCCTGTGTACAGAGCCTGCTTAGCGGTCTCAACGACTGTCTCAACAGGAACCTTGCATACAACGATCTCGACCTTGATCTTCGGCAGCAGATGTGTTTCAACCTTAACGCCGCGGTAGAACTCAGTTGAGCCCTTCTGCATGCCGCAGCCGAGTACGTTCGTTACAGTCATACCGGTTACGCCGATGCTGGACATCGCGTTCTTAAGTACTTCGAACTTCTCCTGCTTTGCAAGGATAACTACCTTGCTCATCTTTGTGCCGTCAGAGGGCTTAGCGCTCTTGTATGCAACAGGAACAGCAGCCTCAACAGGTGCAGAGCCGACCTTTACGGTCTCTACTTCCTTCTCCTTGCCGGAGGTGGAAAGCTCTACGTGCATTGCAGGAACGAAGTCTGCATAGGAGGAAGGCAGACCGTGCTCTGTAGCGTCCAGACCAACGATCTCTTCGTGGCGGGAAACTCTCAGACCAATCGTCTTCTTGATGATGAAGAATGTAAGCGTGATGGTAACTGCCGTCCAGGCAAGTACGCAAACCATACCGAGGAGCTGTACGCCAAGCTGTGCGAATCCGCCGCCGTAGAAAAGACCTACAGCGTGCTCGCCGGTGCCGTTTACAGCAGCTACGCCGCCGTTCTGACCGTTGCCGTTAGAGAAGAGGCCAACTGCAATGGTGCCCCAGATACCGTTGAAGAAGTGAACTGCAACAGCGCCGACCGGGTCGTCGATGTGAAGCTTGTAGTCGAGGAGCCAAACGCCGAAGCAAACCAGGAATCCGGAAACCAGACCGATGATCGCAGCGCCGAGGCAGTCGGTGTCAGCGCAGGGAGCCGTGATGGCAACCAGACCTGCAAGTGAAGCGTTAAGGCACATGGAAACGTCAGGCTTACCATGTCTTATCCAAGTGTAAACCATGGTTGTGCAGGTTGCAACCGCAGGAGCTACTGTAGTAGTAAGGAAGATATTTGCGAGGTAGTGGGTATCGGAAGCGGCAGCGCCGTTGAATCCATACCATCCGAACCAGAGGATAAATACGCCGAGGGCGCCGAGGGTCATGGAGTGACCGAGGATCGCGTTAGGCTTGCCGTCCTTTCCGAACTTGCCGATACGCGGACCGACCATCTTTGCACCAATGAGGGCGCACAGACCGCCGACCATGTGGATACATGTGGAACCAGCGAAGTCAACGAAGCCCATCTGAGCCAGCCAGCCGCCGCCCCAGATCCAGTGAGCCTCGATCGGGTAAACGATCGCGCTGATAACGCCGGAGTAGATGCAGTAGCTGAGGAATTTCGTTCTTTCTGCCATCGCGCCGGAAACGATAGTTGCGGCAGTCGCGCAGAAAACGAGGTTGAACACGAACTCAGCACATCTGTTGAAGTCCGAGAAACTGCCGAGAATGTCGAGGTTAGGAATACCGACCAGACCGAAGAGCGTATCCTCGCCGAGCAGGAGTCCGAAACCAAGAAGGATAAATACTACTGTGCCGATACAGAAGTCCATGAGGTTCTTCATGATGATGTTGCCGGCGTTCTTTGAACGCGTCATACCGGTCTCGACCATCGCGAAGCCGCACTGCATGAAGAATACCCAGGCGGCACCGATAAGGTACCATATGCCGTTTACATCGCTGCCGCTGTACATCGTTTCATCAACGACAGCCTGGACCGCTGCGTTCTGATCCGGGGCGAATACCGTTCCTGCCTCGGACAATAAAGTCAATAGTGTGTTCATTTAAGAACCGTCCCCTTTCTGTTTTTGAAGCTGTCAGCCCGTCCCGCATAACCGGAGGCGGCAGCCCGTATTGACTTGATATGCTAACAAATCGGGGCTATGACCGGCAGGCTTCGCCATTGAAGTCTGTCTGTCATAGCCCCTTTGCTATGGTCTGATTATACACCAAACAAGAATTTTTGTCAAGCGATTTTTGCAAGTTTTTGTGCTAGAAATTGCATTTTGGCATATTGACGAATACTGTAGTTGAAACCATGAGTTCAACTATGCAAACATTACAAAAAGCACAAAAAATCAGCTCAAAAACGTGATTTTTCTCAATTGAAGCACATATTTCCGGGCGTTCCAGGTATCAGAGGAATCAATTTCCGGCATGGCTTCGGGTATGTTTTTTCTGAAATTGCAGAAAATATCGATGTAAACTTTCAAAAAGGAGCTGATCACCATGTCAAAAAAGACGGAAGCATATATCAAGAGCAGCGCCGCCGGTCTGATAGCCGGAGGTCTGGCGTTCATGGCGGTGAATTCCCTCAGCAGGCACTCCATGAAGCGCCGCAGCACCGCGAAGGTATTCCGAATGCTGGGTGCGCTTATGGACACCATCTGAGCACCCGCTTGTTCCGGACACAAAAAACTCTCCCTCGGAGAACCGCGGGAGAGTTTCAGTTTAATTGTGGTTCACTGCCTGAATCCTACAGCAGGGAGCAACTTCACATTGCCGACTACATAGTTAAGTATCGGCAGAGCGTCGTGAGCGTCTACCGCGCCGTCCGCGTTGGTATCGCCGCAGCGCTTGTCGAGCGGGTAGCCGTAGGTCGCGTACTTGAGGATAGCCGCGGCGTCGTGGGCGTTTACAACTCCGTCGCCGTTAACGTCGCCGCAGAGATACGCAGGAGGCGCCACCTCGCTTCCGAGCGCGATGAAATAGCGTCCGCCGCACTTGATATTGAATATAACGTTTCCGTCCCTGTCAACCGCCGAGATATCCTGGAACACGAGCTTCCCGGTCTCGTCGTTGTAGCTGTAGAGCGCCGCATTCTGACCGATATTGTCCTTGCCGATGAACGCCGTGAGCTGAGCCGTAAAGTTCAGCAGACGCGCATTTATTCTGAGCTGCCTGCTGTCAGAACAGAGGATACCTGCATATGAAGCCTCCGGGATACCGACGTCAACGCCGGAAATGCTGAGGTCGATGTACTTTCCGGGTACCGCCTTCGCGCCGTCTATTTCCCATATTCTGCCGAAGCCTGCGTCCATTATCAGCTTCATCTTTCTGTCGATCGCCGCCTGGAACGCGTCCTCAGGCATGGTGGTCTCATCGTTGAGGGTTATCTCGATAACCGAGCCTTCCCCGGTGGACTTTATCTCCTTTACGATATTATCCCAGCCCTCGGATTTCAGGGTTCTCGCCTTCTTAATTCCGTTCACCCTGTTGCCGGAGCCTCCGGTGGAGCCGCCGTCGTCATTACCGCTTCCCGGATTAATCTCGCTGTCAATGGTGACAAGCCAGTCTGACGCGTGCGTAAATTCAAGCTTCGCGATATACTTACCGCTTTCCTCGGCAAGGTCGGAGTATACGCTCCATTTGAGCTGATCTCCGGAAAGCTGATACAGATTTGCGTAATACGTCCCCGGGTTGGCCGGCTTGCCATCGCTGAGGTTCAGCTTCAGCAGCGCCGTGAATCCGAAATCTCCGCTGTGCTGAATGGATATCTGCATTTTGTACAGATGTCCGGAAGCAGTCTTTACCGCTTCCGCCCAGTTGCTTTCAGCGACCCTCATTATTCTCAGGTCGATAGGCTTCGCCGTGTAATCCGCGTCAAAGCCGGTTATTATCCAGCTATAATCGCCGTAATTCAGCTCGACTTCCCTGCCGCTGTTCTTTATCTTCTGCATAACCTCGCCGGGAATAATCTCGCCGTCGGGCACGCTGATAACCGGGTGCTCACCGGCAAGCTCGCCGTCAACAAAACCCCAGATATCCTCCGGAAGCTTATCAAACGTGTACTCAACCACAAGCTCGTTGGCTGTAAAGTCCCTGATAACCGCATTATGACCGTTCACCTTTGCTGTGGTCGTTCCGTCGAACGCAAAGTATTTCTTCGGGCTGAGGGTCACGGACACCGTGTACTGCCCGCCCGCAGCGAACTCGCCGGAGGTATCGAGGGTTTCACCGCGGTACCACGATACTTTATCCGCCGCGTAATCTGCGCCGGAGGGAATATCCGCCGTATCCGCGAACTTTACGCCGATTTCCGGCTCAGCAACGGTTATCTCCACCTGCGAAACAATATCATCGGGGAGCTCCTCCTGCGGGATATACGCCACAAGTACGCTTCCGGCGGCGATTCCAGATATGGAATCAATGCCGAAGCCTTCCTTGTCATTAGCTAGTTCGCTGAGCCTGCAGCCTCCATTTTCTCCAGTGGAAACGCCCTCGAAAAGCTTCCAGTTTTCGAAATCGAACCCATAGTGCTCCTGGAGATCCAGCACACTGGACAGATCAGCCGCTTTTGCCGGAAGCTCCGTCACATTATACTGCTTGAACTGCGACAAATCAGCCAGCACGTCGCCGTCGAAGCAGCTTGAACTTGTGACATACATCTCAGGGCACATTCTGAGGGTTATCTTCTGGACGTCCGTGTGCTGCGCGAGGAACTCATTTACTGTTTCCTCAAGCTTATCACCGGAAGCGCTGAACATCGGATATGCGCCGCTTCCATCGGAAACCAGCCACAGAGTATCGCTGCTCTCGCCTGATTTCACATACTTGAACGCCTTGTTATTTTCATATTCGTCGCAATGCCCGGAGGAAAAGCTGCCGACGGATTTTCCACAGCGGTCAAGGACCTCAAATTCAGCGAACCGCAGAAGTTTTGCCCGATCCTGATTGAATTCATCAAAATTGCGAACCATGCGGTTTATGAAATCCCACGCCTCTTCGCCGGAAGATACATTGAGCATGGAAACGGCAACATCAGGCACGTAATGCACGAAACAATAAGTTGCGTCAAGGTTTCTGCGGTTCTCGTCGCTGATGGTGTAATAGCTCCCTAAAGGCTGGTCAAATGCGGAATAGTACTGTACCTCGAATTCGATTCCTTTGAAAATCAACTGGAGCGCGATATTCTCGTACTTCGAACCCAATGCGTTTATCGCGTCCACCATGTCAGAAGTTTCGATATAATCAGCGGTGCTAGCCTCAGCGACCGGGGCGATGTCATTAAATCCGGAATCGCCGACCCACATTCTCCAGCTGGAAACCTCATGCAGGGGATCCGGAAACGCATTCATCGCATAGCTTTTAACGTCCACGGGAAATGTCAGCAGATTTTGCTGGCTGTTTCCGGAAGCAGCATTATCGCTGTTATCCTTGACGTTATAGACAGTATGTTCGTTAATCAGCTCAACATCGCCGCGGTCGGTGGAATCAGTTTCAAGCGCCGTGAGATACTCCTCCAGCCCGCCGCCGGAAACGCCATGATGCGCGCCTTCATATATAACGTCAAATGCATTGGCGTCGCTGTAACTCCCTAGTTCGTTCAGAATATCGCCGGCATGACTATGTTCATAACCATTGTATTTGAATTTGTTCACAACCGCCGACGCATTGACCGGTATCGCGGAAACCGTCAGGGCTCCTGCCAGTGCCGCAGCAAGCAGGCTTTTCATCTTATTCTTTATCAAATGTATCGTCCTTTCCTGATGAAGTATATTATTGTTCCGTTATATTTTACAATGAATCACGGGATTTGTCAAGATATGTCTTACTTACCGTCGCAATTTTCTGCACAAATGTTTGGCATGGCACGAAATATCTGCGCCATGCCGCTTTACATTCACAGTTTGACCGTTTCGTACATGTTCTGCAAAACCAGCCAGTTCGGAACGTAGCACCGGTTGACCGTCCACCAGCTCGCCCCGGCAAGCCTGTAATCGTCGATGAGCTGAAGCTTCGCATCTATGCTGCGCGGGTCGTCGAACCACACTACGTGCTGAGTTCCGTTGTCGGTGTAGTAGAAATACGGCGTCTGCGCCTGCTCGTCGAACTGTATCTCCACACCGTATCTAAGGGCAAGATCCACAGCCTGCGTTAAGCTTACGCTCTGCGCCGGAGTCCCTCGCATAAACGGCAGCGTCCAGTCGTAGCCGTAATTGGGCATTCCCATCAGTATTTTCTCTGGCGGTATCTCGGTCACTGCGTAGTCTAGCACGCGCCGCACCTCGTTTATAGGAGATACCGCAAGCGGCGGGCCGTATGTATACGTCCGGCGTCATTATAGGGAACCCCTGTGGGGAGGTTTTTCGGGCAAACGCGTATTCAAGAAGATGGTGCGCACTGTACATTTTCGCTCACATGAGGTTTTTAAAGGGGATCATGTGTTATTATGCACCAAAATGGAAAGATGCAGGCAAGCGCCGTGTAAGCAGTAAGCGTCGCCTGGCAAAGGCGCTATCCGTTAATTGTGCGGTGTTGCCCTTGAATAATTCCGGACATATTCCCGGAAAGGCAGATCAGTTCTATTGACAAATCATGATTTCTAAGCTATAATAATAGCAGTTTTGCATAATATTGGTTTGGCGGTGAATATCCGCACAGAGACAGAAGAACAGTTTACAGGAGGTAATCTCATGACAGCAAAAAGAATGCGGCTGCTGACCGCGGGTCTTGCAATTATAGCGCTGATTGCGGCGCTGTTCGTCATAAATCCAGGGCTCGGAAGATCGGCTGCCGCAGCGTGGGACGGAACAGCCGCCGAGAGCTTTGAAGGCGGTAACGGAGACAGCTCCGACCCGTACATCATAAAAACGGCGGAGCAGCTTGCGTTCCTGGCGAAGCAGGTGAACGGCGGCGAAACATATCATGGAAAGTATTTCCAGCTTGAGGCTGACCTTGACCTGTCAGGCAGCGAGTGGTCTCCGATAGGCATAGGAGAACGTGAGACAGACGGCAGCACTGTTACTAAGCCTTTCGCCGGAACATTTGACGGAAAGAATCACAAAATATCCGGGCTGACCCTTACCGCCGGACTGGACGATCAGGGACTTTTCGGCTGTTCCTCCGGCACAATAGGGAATCTCGGCATAGTTAGAGGAAACATCAGCGTCGGCAGCGCTGAAAGAATCGGCGCGATATGCGGATACAGCACCGGAACCATCGAAAACTGCTGGAACTCGGCGGACATTACCGGAAGCACCGAGGGCGGAAAATATGTCGGCGGTATCTGTGGGTACAGCACCGGAACGATTTACGGCTGCCTGAATATGGGGGATATCACCGCAAATTCGTTCATCGGCGGTATCTGCGGAAACACAGCCCAGAGCACACAGATCAGCAACTGCTTCAACAGCGGCAGTATCACGGGCAAAGAACAGATTGGCGGTATCGCGGGGATCAACCTCAATTACATAACGTTCTGCATAAATGCCGGGGAGCTTACCGGAGAAAAAAAGGTTTATGCTGTCAGTCATTCGGATAACGTAAACGGAAATGAGAACGCCAGAATAGAAAACAGCTATTACAACAGCGACGTATTCAGCCCCGCCAGCGATGATAACGAGGTAAAAGGTATTTCCACCGGGGTTCTGTGCGGCGGCATTCTTAATAAATACAACAGATTTGACAAAAAAATATGGGAATCCGGCAGCATAACCCCGGACGGCAGCGGCAAGGCTCAGATGACCTATGTAAGGCTGAAGAACATTCCGGCGGCGCCCGCCGCAATGGAGTGCGACGTGTTCAATTTCGGCACGGAATCCGATCCGGACTGGGACACCTACACGCTTATAACAGAAGCCCAGCAGTTCGTAGATATCGGCGCGGACAAAGCAAAGTGGAACCAAAACTACGTCCTCGGTAACGATATCGACCTTGAAAGCCGGACGGACGTTAAGATAATAGAGAACTATTACGGCAAATTCAGCGGAAATGGTCATTCCATAAAGAACGTTTACATAAACGAGCCTGAAAAGTCCCAAGTGGCGCTTTTCGGCGAGGTCAACAGCGGCAGCGTTATCAGAGATCTCACGCTGGACGGCGGCTCAATATACGGCAAGGAAAGCGTTGCCGGAATTGCTGTTGTAAATAACGGCAGTCTTATAAACTGCACGAATTCCTGCTCGGTAAGCGGTGATATCGGAGATATCGGATTTATCGGCGGCGTGTGCGCTTACAGCGAAGGTACGCTGATCTCCTGCCGAAACACCGGAAGCGTAAGCTGCACTGCGGGAACACATGATGAAGGCCGCACAACAGGCGGAGTATGCGGTTATAGTTATGGTAAGATAAGCGGCTGCTATAACTCAGGCACTGTTGAAAGCCCGAAACAGGCGGGCGGAGTGTGCGGCAGCTCTTCTGACGGTGAAATCAAGAACTGCTATAACTCCGGCGCGGTCAGCGGCACGAAAAACGTCGGCGGTATCTGCGGCACAGGAAATTCTAACTCGTTGAGCGGCTGCTTCAACTCCGGTGAAGTCACCGGAACCGGAAATATCGGCGGTATCTGCGGTTCGGTAAGCGGCTACGAATCCAATGGTCATGAAATTGTTTCCAGCGTCAGCGGCTGCGCGAATACCGGAAAGGTCAGCGGCAGCGGCTCGCTTGGAAGCGTCTGCGGAAACGGCGGCGACCATTCCTCTTTCACAGACTGCATATACAGCAGCGGCAGCGGGCTTACCGCAATAGGCGGTAAGGCGGACGTCAGCGGCTCTGCCAGCAGCGCCCCGGCTGAGGAGGTAATAAACTCTTTCAAGCCGGAAAGCTGGACGGAGGGATACGTCAGGGAAAATGTTGACGGCAGAAAGAAAACAATTCTCCGCGCCGACCCTGTCCCCGCCGGAGCGAAGCAGGAAGTAACAAGGGTTGAATACTACAACTTCGGCACGGAAGCCTCCCCCGACTGGGACTCCTACACCGAAATAAGCACCGAGCAGGAGCTGCTTGACCTCGCGGGTGACGATACGAAGTGGGGCGGAAATTACGTCCTTGCCGGAGATATCCAGCTTACGGGAGGATCGTTCTCCCCGATAGGCACTGAAACCGTGCCGTTCAGCGGGAAATTCAGCGGCAACGGCCACGTCCTGACCAACGTGAAGATATCTGCGGCCGGGGACTATATCGGGCTTTTCGGCTATAACACCGGTACCATAACATACGTTGGCATTGAAAGCGGCGAAATATCCGGCGGGAACTGCACCGGCTCCATCTGCGGCCTGAACGCGGGAACCATCACCGGCTGCTACAACAACGCTCCCGTCACCGGAAAGGAATCGGCAGGCGGCGTCTGCGGCAAGAACAGCGGCACCGTACAGATGTCCTACAACACCGGAGCCGTCACAGGAACACTCAAAACCGGCGGCGTCTGCGGCGAAAGCGCAGACAGAAGCACCTTAGCGAACTGCTACAACACAGGAATGCTGGTCGGCGACTCCGTTGTCGGCGGTATCTGCGGCTCGGTGGAAAGCAGCGCCGACGTTTCCAGCAGCTTCAGCATGGCTGAGATATGCGGCAACAGCGAAATCGGCGGTAATATCGGTACCGGTCCCTCGAAAAACTGCTTTTACTCCAAGGATCTTTTCTTGAAGGAAGATTTTGGCGGTCCTGTTGAAACCAAAGACCTGACCAGTCGGCTATCCGGCTTTTCCGGCGACATCTGGGAAAGAGGAAGCTACACCAAGGGCACTGAAAACGGAAGATACCGCTCGGACAACTACACGCTCATCAGCCTTAAAGGCGTAGGAAAGGCGCAGTCCGGCGAGCTGCGTATGTACAACTATTTCACGGTGAGTGGTGACAGCTGGCGATATTATAATCCCATAACCACGGCAGATGAATTTCAGAAGCTCACACAGAACAGCGCAATGTGGCGCAGAAACTACGTCCTGCAAAGCGATATCGACCTTTCAGGAAGAAATATCACCCCGATAGGAAACGAAGTCACGCCATTCTATGCGCATTTCAGCGGAGATGGACATAAGATATCCAATCTGATAATTAATCAGCCTGATTCTGATAATGTCGGACTTTTCGGCTATGTATCGGGCTGGCTGTATGATATTATCACTGAAAACGGAAGTATTACCGGCAGAAATAATGTTGGCGGTATCTTTGGTTACGCGTCAGGTACAAGGGGGCGGTGCGTTAACGGAAACGCGGTAAGCGGCGTCAGGAATGTCGGCGGTATATGCGGCGAAAGCCAAACACCGGTCATAGATGGCATAAACATCGGCACCGTGACCGGAACCGAAAATGTTGGCGCAATATGCGGAAGCGAAAATGACAACGTGAAGAACTGCTGGTACAACTCCGACACGAGCGGCGCCAGGGGAATCGCCGGCGCAGACCTCGAGGGAGCGGCGAAGGGGCTCACGACCTTACAGATGACCTCCGCAGACGCGCTGACGACGATGGGGCTTAATTCCACGCTCTGGACGAAAAAGGCGAACGACAAGGCGGCTGGGATCGCGTATTATCCCTCGCTGCGGGAGGACGGCGCGCCGTCCATCGGATACAAATCCGGCGTGATCCTTGAGAACAGCTCTGCGGATTCACTGGTTTACCTGGGCACGGCGGATTTCACTGTGTATTCCCTGGTGGAATTTGACGGAGTGCCGCAGGCTTATTCGGATACTGCGCTCACAGCTGGCAGCGGCTCGTTCACGGTAACGCTGAACGATAATGAGGTAGCCGCCGCAGCGCTCCCGGACGGCGCGAAAACTAAAGTCACCACCTCTGCGCTCCCCGCTGCGGGCGACGATTGCAGGTTCGTGCTGAATTACAGCGGCGCGGGTTCCTCGTTTATAGACGATACCTCAGCGGACTGCACCGTTAAGGTAGAAAAACTGGCTCTCACGGCGGCTGACCTGGAATTCGCACCGCCGTCAGACCTTAAATACAACGGCGCGCCAAAGGAAGCGGAAATCACTGTGAAGCCCGGAATCTCCGGCGCAGGCGCTGTCACACTGAAATACTACCGCGACGGAAATGAAGCAGACCCCGTTATTCCCGGAACCTACACCGTAACGGCGGACATCGCGGAGGGGGATAACTGCAAGGCGGCTGTACTCTCGGGCGGCTGGGAATTCACTATCGTAAAGGGCGACATTACCGCCGACCTGTTCACATTCACCGCCCCGGAGGATTGCAGATATAACGGCAAGGAAAAACCCGTTTCCGTTACCGTAAACGACGGAGCTGAGGGAGTCGGCAAAATAACCCTGCACTATTTCAGCAGCACCAATGTCGAAATAGCCGTACCCGTAAAACCGGAAACGATAAAGGTGCTCATTGACGTGGCAGAGGGCGAATACTACAATGCGGCAAGCAACATCGGCGGCTGGCTGTACACGATATACTACGGCACCCCCGTTGCGGATGACTTCATATTCCACGCGCCCGCCGACACCGAATACACCGGGCTTCCGCTTGCTGCGGCCGTTGAAGCGCGCAGGTTCAGCGACGGCTCAGAAGCAGGCATGGGCGAAATAACGGCGGTAAAGTACTATCTGGACGGAGCCCCCGCCGATCCCACAGCCCCCGGAACCTACACCGTAAAAATAGACGTTGCCAAGGGCGAGTGCTACCTTGCCGCCAGCGATGTGACCTCCACGGACTGGACGTTTACGATAACCCCTGCGGCGCTCACCGCAAGCGGCTCCGGAACTGCCTCCGGTACGTTCGGCGGAAGCCTGGGCAGTCTGTCCGTTTCCGGACTGAAAGCAATGCTCGGCACTGACGAAATTCCCGGCAGATGGACGCTTTCCGGCGGCGATATACCGAATGTCGGCGATACCGGAATGTATACGGCTGAGTTCACCGCTGACGTTCACCCGGAGTACTACAAGCCGCTCACTGCTGACGTAACTCTCGACATAGCAAAGGCGCAGGCTCCGGCGATGGCTGATACTACGCTCTCCTGCTACTGGGGCGCAAGTGGGGAAAAGAGCGTTTTCCTCGCGGGACTTCCCGAAAACACCGGGGAAATCTACCCGGCAACCATTGCGGTCAGCGACGTTAACGGGATACTCGCCGCAGACAGCGCGCGGTACTCTGACGGAAAGCTGTACTTCACGTTCGGAGAGAATACGGAGGAATCCATCGGAAACACGGCAGAAATAACCGTGACCCTCCCAACGCAGAACTACACTGATTTCACGTTCAGAATCACGGTGACCCTCGCCGCAAAGGGCGACCAGCAGGCTCCCGCGCAGTCTGATTTCAGGCTGGAGCTGACAAGCTCCGGAAGCGATATCACCGCTGAAATAGTGACGGAGCTTTCCGGCGTGGAGTTCAGCTTTGACGGCTCAGACTGGGGTGCGGAAAACGCCGCTGCTGTCGGCCATGACGAGTTCGTGACAGGATATATAAGGTTCGCCGAAACCGACATCCTGAACCCGAGCCCGGCGGCCTCGCTCACGCTGAGAAGCGGTCACGGAGAGCTCACGCACCACGGCCGCTCAGAGCCGAACTGCATTTCCGAGGGCAATACCGAATACTGGGAATGCGGGCTTTGCGCAAGGTACTTCCTTGACGAAGCCGGAACACAGGAAACTGCGCTGAAAAACGTTGTTCTTGCAAAGACCGGGCACACCCCCGGCGAAGCAGTCAGGGAGAATGAAATTCCCGCGACCTGCACCGCGGACGGCTCCTATGACGAAGTGACTTACTGCACGGTTTGCAGTGAAAAATACTCCACCGAGCACAAGACCATTCCGGCGGCGGGGCACAGATGGTCAGTAAAATATGAATCCGACAAGTCGGGGCACTGGCATGTATGCGAGGTGTGCGACGCGGCCTCCGAGGCTGAACATCACGTTTCCGGCGGCGCTGCGACCTATGCAAAGCCAGAGCTGTGCACGGTCTGCGGCTACGAAATGTCTCCGAGGAAAACCTCCACAGGCGGTAACTCCTCCGGTGGAACCGCAAGGCCCTCCAGACCTGCGGCAGCCACGGAAACGCAGCCCGGCATAAACGGCGTTCAGAAGTCCTGGGCGGACATCGCGGCTGACCTCATGAAGCAGGGTGGCGGAAGCGCGGTGATCTCGCTCAACGGTGAAACCACCGTCCCTGCGGACGTGATAAAGGCGATAGCCGACAGCAGGATAAAGGCGGAATTCATTATCGACAGTATAAAGAGCTGGATCATTGACGGCGCGGCGATAAAGTCTGCTTCTGCCGCAGATTTTACCGTGCTCCCCGGAAACTCCGACAGGATCGGGCTGCGCGGAGTTTTCGGCGCTGACCTGAAAATAAGCGGCACGGGTATCCCGGCTGAACTAAAGCTGACGTTCCGCAGGGAGTTTGCGGGTCAGTTCGCGAACGTGTACCGTCTGACGGACGGCGGTCTGGAATTCCGTTGCTGCACGCGGATATCCGTGGACGGAACAGCGGCGATACCTGGTGCGTACACTGGCGGCGAGTATGTCGTTATGGTGTGCGAATACAGCGACCTGCCCGGAGATTTCAGCAACGACGGCATAATGAACGCGCTGGACGCAGCTATGATATTAAAGGATATCGTGGGATTCTCCAGAGGCGAGAATCCACGCATGGCGGACTTCAACTCCGACGGCGCGATTAACGCGCTGGACGCTTCCGCGATACTCAGGGCGATAGTGGCTGAGTAATTGAACTTATGTCATATAAAGGCGGCTTTGGTTTTCCCGAAGCCGCCTTTTTGCTATGAAATCATCGGGGATCCCGGCGTTATCTCAATAACCGGGCGACGGCATGGACGCCGTCGCATCAGAAATTTCGCTCGTTGAAAGAAGCAGGCGGTGTGCTATACACATTTTCACTCAAACGAGGGTTTTAGAGGTGACCCGATGTTGTATAATAAAACTTGACGCATATCAGTCTGTTTTGGTTTTACCTCTTGATTTTTTTTGTAATTTATGTTATACTTTATACAAATTAATTTCTTTCTGTAATTTTCAAGCATTAAATATATCGCCGCAAGATTTGCAGTGCGTGTTTACAATAAGCATTGTCTATTTATAGGCGTAATAGCACTGGACAGCATATTGATTCAGCAGACGCTCAGAAACCGCGCACTATTACTTTGGAAGATAAATCCGTTCTACCTGCCATTGAAGGCGGTTTTTCTGCCCGTCATTTGCTCACATGAGAATTTCAGAGGTGACCAAGCATGAAAAAGAACTATAAATGCAGGGTGACAATAATTATGGCGATTCTATCACTCCTTTTCGGGTGCAGCGGAAATAAAAAACACAATGCCGGTGACATCATCGGTGCCAGCACCTCGTATTACGGCACGGAGTGCGATCCGGTGTATGCGTTCTCCCTGCAAAAGCAGGACGAAAACTGGCTTTTTTCCGCGAGCTGCTATGTGCAGAGTAAGGAAGGGTATACATCTTTCGATTCATTCCCTATTCCGGCTGAAGACGCTGAGGGATTCCTTGAGATCATCAGGGAGGAAGACGAGATCAGCCGGCTCATCAAATACCGACCGCTGAGTATTCTCCATGCAGCCGACGCACCGACAAACAGCTCCGTAATGACTTTTTCCGATGGAAACAGCATAGAAAAGGAAACCGCTTTCTGCGACAAGGCGCTCAGATATCTCTATTCCCTTGCAGAAAAGCACTATGAGACGGCAGAAAACGTTAAAATAACGTCTGTCTTTGTGAGCTGCAGCAGCATGGATCATTCCTCTTCATACTCATATACTCTTGAAAAGGATGAAAACACCTGGTATTTTTCGTTCGACGCGGTTATCGACGGCAGCGGCGCACATACAGAAGTTGAAAGACAAAAGATAAATGAAAACGACGCGGAGGAAATACTCCGGATCATAAAAAACCGGCAGCTCGTAACAATGGTCAGACAGTATGAGGAGCCGGACGACGACGGCTTGATCGCTCTTGATGAAACCACATACAGACTCTCGTTTGACTTTACGGACGGTACATCAAAATCCGCACCGATAGAAGCAGGAGAAGAACTCATCAGCGCTTTCTATGCACTTGCAGCAGAAAAGATACATTAACGCTGATCGAACCTAATTATGCAGAAAAGCCCATGAAATTATTTGAATCAAGCACAGTATAACACAAACAGGCGCGTGAACGCTCGTTTGAACAGGTCGGCTGTGTTCCAGCCAGCAGCTGCCTGAACGTTTCTCCGCGTATCCCATAACTTTCGCACTTTTCCGACGACAAAACGAATCCTCTCTGAAAACCGCCCCGAAACGGGAAGAAAGGAAAGCTTTCGCTCGTCGAAAGCTATGGTAAAGATTATGAACAGAATTACTTCTCTCATCTCAGCGATATCTATCTTTATTTCCTGTATTGCCGGATACAGAACCGAGAACACTGAATTTGACGACCTGGAAGCTCTCGCAATATCCGCCGCCCTGGCCTACCGCACGCTGGCATGGAACGGCAGCATTGACACGGACACGCCGGAGTTCGCATGGAACACGGCGGGCTGGTATGCGGCATACAAGGCGAATCTTGAATTATCAGACGACGCCGTGCTGTCCGGGGATCAGCTGAAGGAAATTCAGAATGTCATACTGAGCGGTGAAGCTGCCGCTGCTCCTCCGGATACAGTCAACACAAAACGCGTGGTCAACGACGGCAAAACCTACTGGGAATTTCCCGATATTTATGAATATTTTCGTTCGTATCTCGGAGTTTCCTCTGAGGTGAACTGCGAGAAAACCGGAGACAGCACTTTCGTAGTCACGATACGCGAGCATCTGCGCTTCAACGCAGTCGAGGAGATTGTATTCAGTATCGGGTTCAATAAGGAAAACGACGGCTATGCACTCTCCGAGTTCAGCCGCAGCGAGTTTTACGACCTTGATTTTACGCCGGAACTTCTTCATGACGCAAATCTTCTTTCAAACCTGCTCCTGATATATGAGAATCTCACCATTACCGAGGATTATTCAAACGGATTCGGAGTGATCTCCCATTCGGTGAAAACTGACAACGGATATGCTTTCTGGATTGATGGAGGGTCAGTTGGACACTATGATGAGTACAGCTTTTACACCGACGACAACGGCAAGGTCAGCGTAATGCCTGCCGACACTTCGCCCGAATGGCTCGATGATTATGTCGCCAACATGATGCTTCCGGGCGATGGAGCGGACTTTATCCGCCTCACCTGCACTCAGGAAGAAGAAATGTTCTTCATAGATTATGGCTCTTCAAGCACCGTATATACAGTTGACCGCGGAACCCTCGCACTGAAGAAGGTCGAGTCGTTCGATGAAAATGACGTGTCATACTACACGGCAAAGTTTGACTATGGCAAGAAAGTTACCGAGCCGGATACGATCGCAGCGTGGAAAAAGCCGCTGCGCACCGTGACGCTCAACCTGCTCTACTCTGATGGCAGAACGGTAAGACAGTCTTTCAAGGTTCCCTCCGACTGGGAGTTTGATGCGGCTGAATACTGCCGGTGGGGTACGGTGTACCTTGATAAAGGCTGCACCAAACCGTATAAATATCCTGGGAACGGAATAAATTACACACTTTATGTCTGCGAAGGCGCAGGCTGAAGTCATAATTCATTACTGAAAGGAGTTTAACAATGGGAATCTTCGACAAACTTAAAAGCACGGCCAATCAGACGATCAACACAGCCGCAAACTCGGCTGCGTCTGCAATAGGCTCAAAACGTGAAACTTTCACGTTCACTGCGCTTCCCGAAAGCCTGGCGGAGATGCAGGCGCTTCCGGAGGCTTGCATGGATTCGCCGTTCAAGACGGCCGCCCTGACTGTCCTCGCACTTTGCGCTTATGCGGCTGACAAGAATATCGGCACGGAGATGCTGAATTTCCTGCGTGGGCCGCGACCCCTGAACGGACAGGAAATATCTTTCCTGAATGACCGGTTCCGTGATGGAAAGACGTATCTGCCATTCACTTACTTCGCTGGCTCGACGCCTGAGAACAACTATACTCCTGCACAGCCATACACGATCGTTATAGAATCAAATCACGTATCAGGTCAGGAGCCTGGCTACATGAAGCTCTTTATTCCCTGCGGCGGGGCGGATTCACCACGACCGATAAAGCTGCGTCAGCGCGGTTCTGATGGTAAATGGTTCCTGTGGGAACAGTATCTGCTGACCGGCGTCCGCACGCCGAAATCTGAGGACCCATGGGCATAACTCGTTTAATGGATCAATGAGCTATATACTAATTGACAAAGGAGGCGTCACAATGAACATTATCGGGAAATGGAAAGTCAGGGAATTGCTGTTCCCCGCTGACGACGGCACGGTGTCCTACACGCCGGACAATCTGCCTAACGGAGATTGCGCTGACGAGATCATCATGATGCTCACGAACAGGATCGAATTTACCGAAGACGGCCTGATGAACACGCTTATGCGCGTTCCTGAGGATAAGCTTGAATTGGCAAAGTCGCAGGGCGCCGTGATCGACGAGGACGGATTCGCGCCGATTGAACAGACCACGTGGAAAGAGGAGAACGGAAAGTTCTTCTATGATACCAAGGTCGAGGGCGAAGTTCTGGGGGAAACTGTAGACCCATTCGCCGAAATACCGGTGGATGAGAACGGATGTCTGACCATCGCATTTGGCACGATGATCCTTGAGCGTATGTAAGACGGATCTGGTTCAGATAGACCATATCAGAGGTGTGCTCACAGCGCCCAGATTGGCTGCTTTCAGCACATACGGAAAACACATCTTTGATGGCACAGTAAGATTCACAAATCAGGCATAATACAAAAGAGAGCGGACATTGTAAGTCAGCTCTCTTTTCTGTGTATAGGAAATATAAGTCGGCGCTTTTCAAGCGTTACTTATCTGATTTTGCATGCGTCATGCTTGAATAACATTGTCTTCCACGCATGCATTATCGTGTCAATTATCCTGATTTGCTTTGCTGATAGTATCAAGAAGAGTGTTGAGGTTTTCCTCGCTGTCTATGCCGCCGAGAAGCGGCTCGCCGACTATGTTTCCGTTTTTATCGATCACATATGTGGTCGGGAATGCCATTATTCCGAGTGAGAACTTGCCTGCGTCGCTTGCGGAATCAAAATAGATATTGCGGTATGAAGCGCCCTTTGTTTCAAGTATCTGCTTAGCGGTTTCGATGTTCTGTTCGTTTCCGTCCAGGGTTTCAACGTTTATTCCGATAACCTCGCCGCCCTGTTCGCTTATTTTCTTGTTCAGCTTGTCAAGCTCGCCAAGTTCCGCAACGCAGGGCTTGCAGCCGTTGAACCAGAAGTTCACGACTGTAAATTCATTTTCAGAAAACAGGCTGCTGTCAACCTTGTTTCCGTCAAGATCGTATCCGTCAAATTTCGGAAAAGTGTTTTCCGAAGCTGTATCCGACGCTGAATCGCCCTGCGGAAGCTGCGCTATCTGGTTTTCAATATCGCGTATTTTTTCCGCTCCTGCGTGCAGAGTTTCGTATTCCTCGTCAGTGAACTGATCCTTTGCCTTTTCAATGGCGTCGAGCAGGAACTCGCCGTAGTTCTTGCTCAGGTCGCTGTCCGTGACATTTTTGTCCATAGCGCCAAACACCTTTTCCCACAGCTCCTGGTTTTCGGAGAGTATCTTATTTTCTTCGTCAAGCAGATCCTGTTCAGTTACAGAGCTGCTGTCCGCAGTCTGGGTATTCTGCGCCGGCTGTGAGGACTGACCCTCCTGCCCCGGCTGTGAAGTCTGGCTGCCGCAGGCGGTAAGAGAAAGCGCCATGATAAGGCAGGCTGTGATTGCTGTTATCTTTTTTCTGTTCATTTGGTTATCTCCTTTGTTTCATCTAAATTGCAGGCTTTATCGCCGGATTTATTTCCAAACCCGTATTTGTAGCATATTGCTCCGGTCGGGCAGGATTTCATGCACATTCCGCAGCGGATACACTCGGAATGGTTGGGGCTTTTTGTGATGTCAACGTCCATCTTGCAGGCTTTTGCGCAGGAGCCGCAGGAAACGCACTTGCTCTTGTCAACTTTCATCTGGAAAAGCGACACATGGTTCAGCAGCGCATAAACTGCTCCCAGCGGACAGATCCATTTGCAGAACGGCCGATAAATAAACATACTTGCCGTGACAACCGCCAGCAGAACGCCGGTTTTCCAGGAGAACAGCGCTCCGAGAGCGCTGCGTATGCCCTCGTTTGCTATCGCCAGCGGGATAGCGCCCTCCACAACTCCCTGCGGGCATATATACTTGCAGAAGAACGGGTCGCCCATTCCAAGCTCGTTTACAACTATCAGCGGAAGCATTATAACAAAAACTGCCAGTATGACGTATTTCAAATACCTCAGCGGCTTCAGCTTTCTGGTGGACAGCTTCGGCACCGGGATCTTATGCAGAAGCTCCTGAAGCCAGCCGAAAGGGCAGAGAAATCCGCAGATGAATCGTCCCAGAAGTACTCCCATAAGAATGAGCGAACCTGTGATGTAATAGGAAAATTTGAATTTCGATGAGCCTATGACCGCCTGAAACGCGCCGATGGGACAGGCTCCGGCGGCTCCAGGGCAGGAATAGCAGTTAAGTCCCGGAACGCAGGCGTATTTTCCTTTTCCCTGATATAACGTTCCCTTAAAGAAATTCGGCAGGTGGATATTTGTCAGTATTGCGGCTGCCGCTTGTATCAGCCAACGGAAACGGGCAAGGAAACATATCTTTTTAGTTTTTTTCTTCTTATCCAATTCCTACACACTCCATACACAGTCGTATCGCCTTTGACAGAACAGTTTCCGCCTCTCCACGCCATATCCCGAAACATATCATCAATATTCCGGCAAGCAGCAGAAGCGACTGTACAAGCGCTTTTTTTCTTGTCATGATTTTATCCTCCGTTCTTTGATGATATGATTATATCACAGTGAGTATAAATTTTCTGTTAAGCAGAAATTAACACAAATTTTATCAGAATGTGCTATAATATAAATACTATTATAATGGAGGACAAAAATGCGTTTACTTGTTGTTGAAGATGAGAAATCCCTGCGTGACGATATCACGAAAAAGCTGCGTCTGGACGGCTATGAAGCAGACTCCTGCGGCGATGGCAATGAGGCCCGCGAGCTGCTTGCAGTCGAGCGTTACGACCTGGTCCTGCTTGATATCAACCTGCCCGGCGCGGACGGAATGACCATACTGCGGGAATTTCGGACAGTGAACTATGAAACTCCCGTGCTGATTCTCTCTGCACGCAGTGAGATAACCGACAAGGTGGAGGGGCTGGACGCGGGCGCGAACGACTACCTGTCCAAGCCGTTCCATCTGGCGGAGCTTGAGGCGCGCATACGCAGCCTGACGCGCCGTCAGTTCATTCAGCGCGACATCTGCCTGAAATGCGGAAGGCTCGTATATGATACCCGGACAAGGATAGCTTCAGTTGACGGCGCGCCGGTCGCACTTACCCGAAAAGAGACCGGAGTGCTTGAATATCTCATGCTGCACGAGGGCCGCCCGGTAAGCCAGGAAGAGCTTATTGAACACGTCTGGGACGGCAGTGTGGACAGCTTCAGTAATTCGATACGCGTTCACATTTCGGCTCTACGCAGGAAACTACGTGCTGCGCTTGGGTACGACCCAGTAGTGAACCGTGTTGGAGAGGGCTATGTGATAGGAGGAGACGACAAATGAAAAGACTGTCACTGCAATGGCGGATAACCCTGCTGACAGCGCTGCTGATCGCGGGAACCTGCATATGCCTTAATCTTCTGCTTTATCATTCCGGGGCTGTCAGCATTGATTCGCTCAATGGGTTTGTATTTGAATATACGCCGGAATCCTCCGAAGATCCGGACGGCCTCGCTATTGAGATATCAGACAGTCAGATGTCGGAATTTATCAGCCGGTTTTCAGATGAAGCATATGATGTAAAGACGGATTTCGGGCGGAAGGGCTGGTTGATAACGATTGCCGTGACTATTGTCAGCGCCGCAATAGCCTACTTCGTCAGCGGACAGGCGCTGAAACCGCTGAGAAAGCTTTCTCAGCAGGCTGAAAAGATAGACCAGGACAGTATCTCGGACATACGGCTCAATGAAGACACTGTAAAGGAATTCCGGCAGCTCAGCATTTCAGTGAACCTGATGCTCGACCGGCTTTCGGAATCGTTCGCAACACAGCGCCAGTTTTCCGGGAATGCCGCTCATGAACTTCGCACGCCGCTCGCAATAATGCAGACAAAGCTGGAGCTTTTTGCCGCAGAGCACAAAAATATGGAAGGCGATACGGCTGAACTTGTCCGATCGCAGGCAGAGCAGCTTGACAGGCTTTCCAGGCTGGTGCATACGCTGCTTGAAATGAGCAATCTCAGTTCAGCGCCGCGCTCTGACCGTATTGAGCTTGCGGCTCTCGTAGAGGAGATCATTACTGACCTTACTCCTCTTGCCAGTCAGAATGATATCACAATGGAACAGGACTGCGACAACGTCGTCATAACGGGCAGCGACGCACTGATATATCGGCTGGTGTTCAATCTTATTGAAAATGCAGTCAAGTATAACCGACGGGGCGGTTCTGTCAGCGTTTCTGTGCATAAGGAGAACAGCGATGTGGTCGTCAGAGTTTCCGATACCGGCTGCGGGATACCGGAGGAGTACCGGGAAAGCATATTTCAGCCTTTTTTCCGTGTGGATAAATCAAGAAGCCGGCAGATGGGCGGCGTTGGACTCGGGCTTGCGCTCGTTCATGAAATTGCGGTTCTTCACGGCGGCTCCGTCCGCGCAGAGCCTGGAAATAAAGTCGGTACCGTGTTCATTGTGACTTTGCCTGCCGGAGACGATCACTGCTGATAAATTGTTTTTTGCTTTTCAGAGGTTCCCATAATAAAGGGAATACATGCGGTCATCGGGAGCGCCCTTTATTCAGTATGCCCCTGTGGAACGAGACCCTTGATAAAATTCACCCAGAACAAAATGCCAGCGGAACCCAGGGCGCAGCCAAGACCCGTATAGAACACTGCAATAAAAACTTCAGGCGCCAGCCCGGAATTCCTTAGCCATATACCTCCGCTCATCATGAATGCCATAATGAGATAGGATTTCAGGTCGAAAAAGTTCCAGACAGGTCTTGTTTCCTGTGGATAAGAGCGTATCCTGTTCGTATGCCTGACGCTCATTCGGTAGAACATAAACCCGAATATACCGAACACAACGGCCGACAGCAGTATGTGGACTGCCGAGATCTCATCAAGACTGATATAAGACAACACCCCAAGGCGTGCAACGTTGAATCCTGCTGCAAGCCATACGCACCCGGCAATTGCCAGCAGCGCGCGTTTTTTTACATGGTAGAAAGGACGATTCACCTGTCTGCCTCGCTTTCGTTTCTATCGGCATTCCTCAGGGAGTTGAACCCTATCAGTACAGTCCAGACGTAAGCGCAGGTCTTGGGGATCATCAGCATGCCTATCAGCGGAACTGCGTCCGCCCAGAGTACCACCGGAATGTAGAATCCGAAACTGAGCACTATTGTGAGCCACAGAAACCGGAATTCACGGTCGCCGTTCTGTCTGGCGCTTCTGAATGTCAGAATTATTATCATTAATCCGAGGAGCGCAAATGGAATATTGCGGAAGATGCCCCAGGAAAGCGGGGCGTCGGGACTTGTCCATTCGTTCTGCGGCATAAGGCAGAGGATAACCCGCAGAACCGAAAGTCCCCATACTGCCGCTGTTATTCCGCGCTTTCCGGTGATTTTGTATCGGCAGCGCCAGACGTAGTACAGAAGCACATAGAATGCCGTCATCGTCACGGAGGTGATAAGTTTGCCGATTCCGAGGGCGGCAGTATAGCTTTCAAGACCGGTGGTGCATAGCGCGACGGCACGCGGCACCAGGTGGAACGAATCACCGGCGCCGAGCGTCACCGCCATAATTCCGTAGAGGAGATACTGTTTTCTCCCCTTGCTTTTGCAGATCATGAATACTCCGAGGGTTATCACGGTTAAAAGATATATTACATCAAATGTGGTTTCAAATATAGCCTGCATATTAATTCTCCTTTTGTTCAGCGGTATAATAAACGGTCAAGGATTTCCGTCAGGGTGGCGCAGTCCGGCTTGCCGTTTATTATGGAAATCGTGATAGTGTCGAGTATGTGCTCAATAAGGTCTTCCTCGCGGAATGTTTCTGAAAAGATGCTGCGGTCAACGTTTTTGTCTTCCCGCAGGGCTGCGTGGAGTTCCCCGCGGATTTTACCGAAGCAGCGCTCCATCATGCCGCGCGCCTTTCCTTTCGCAGAACCTGCGACCGATATTGAGTGCGCCGCCAGAAAATCCGGATAATCTTTCAGTCTCTCAATGATATGCGCATAGGTCTGCGTTACATACTGCGAAAATCTGACCCCGCTGTCCGGCGCACTTTTTTCCAAAATGTCCTGCCACACACTTTCTATTGCGGCAACGACCAGTTCGTCCTTGTCTGAATAGTAATTGTACAGCGTTCCCAGAGCAATTCCACACTCCTTCGCCAGAGCCCGCATATTCAGTGCCGGAAGTCCTTTTTCAGATACAATTTTCCGACTGACTCTCATAATTTCCTCTCTTGATGTATTAGGTGGATTCATCAGCGTTACCTCCAAAATGAACATTGTTCATTTTGGATTATATCACTTTTTTTCCGGAATGTCAAGAGGAAATACCTGAATTGATAAGGATATGTCAGAAGAAAAAAACGGCAGGTACTACAAGGAGTCATCAGAAAAACTGGCGCTGAAAATAGGAATAAATCGAGCGACCCGGTCAGGAACGAAGGCACCGTACGGAACAGCAGGCTGCAAAGAACGGCGGCGCCTGCCGTTGCACCGAAATATTCTGGAAACAAAATATGTATTGGTGTGCTATAATGATATATGGTATCATGTATACGTCCGGCGTCATTATAGTGTTCGGATTTACAGAAATTTCTGCCTTGTGAGTATACAGCACATTACCCGGTCAGAGATAAATCCCCGCAGGGGCTTCGGGTAGTAATCCAGCAGCGGCGCAAGCGGTTGCCCGATATCAGCTTTTGCGAACTTCGGGAGGTTTAGCCGTTTGCCATACAGCCGCCGGGCAGTACCCAACTGCCGGTTGAAGCTGATATTGAACGGCCTTGACATGACAGACGGGATCAGCCATCCCGGCTCTATCCCCACATTATACACCTGCATATTTGACAGAAGTCCTGCCCCATTATCGAAAATAGGGCAGTAATCGTACGCGCCGCCCTGCTCCAGAACTGCAATGTTATTCAGATGGCGGTCGTCGTTCAGTATCAGGGAATCTATCTCAAACAGCAGCGTCAGGTACTGCGGGAAATCATGCAGACCCGTTATTTCCGCGGTCTGCTCTGCAATATAGCGTATCCTTGCCTTATCGCTCGGGAGCTTCCCGAGCTGCTGTTTCATACTCTCCCCCACTTCCCTTTTCAGCAGATGGGCAAGCGTGATTATAGACTGACCTTCTTTCAGGAAATCCGCACTGGCGCAGCATACCCGCTCCCGACCGTGCGCAATAACACGGCTGATGTCGTACCGCACGAATTTAAACGGTGTGTCCTGTTCAATATTGCTCTGGCACAGAAGCTGCGAAACCAGCGTTTCCGCAAGCGATTCGTAACCGAACTGATCCAGCTTGTACCAGACGCCGTTGTCAAGCCATTTCTACTGGTTTCCCTTTGAGGAAGTTTCTGCGATTTTCTCATCGCTCACAAGTTTCACGCTCATTATAATTTCTCCATTATCAGCCGCTGATCGTCCTCTGCCATTCTGCCTTTGGTTATGGGGAGAATGTCAAGCGGGTCGCTGCTGTCTGCGCCTATCGTTTCGAGATATTCGTTCAGACCGCTCCTGCTTCCGGGAATACACCGCTCTTTCAAGAACTCCCGGAAGTCATCCCATGACGGCGTGGAATTCCTGCCAAAAGCCGTTTTGACGATATTTTCCGTGTAGTTGTCCGCACGAACCTGCTTTTCGGTAAAATCAGCGTAAATCACGCTGCACAGTCTGTCGCCGTCAAAAAAGCTGAACTTATACACACTGTGTCCGTGCTTTATGGCATTCTCTGCGAACTCCTCCGCAGTCAGCCGGGGAGTTATAATGATCCTGTCGCCGTCAAGGGCAAGCTCCATTTCACGGTTGTTCACCCCTAGTCCGAGGCGCTCGATCCATTTAGTCGGCAGAGTGACTTTATAATTACGGCTCCCGGCTCCGGCAGTTCCCCCGGAATGCCCCACGCTGAGCCTTGCTGTTCTGGTTTCCATACAGAATCACCTCTCAATCATTTTATCATATTCGTAACGAATAGTCAAGGTTTTTCATCAGGGAATCAAGAACCAGATTTCGACAGTAAAAAAGACAGCCTTCCGACTGCCTTTAATCTGTTTCCGGAAAGAGCGGCGTCACGTTAAGCGTGAAATTGCAGCGGTCAGCGTTTCCTCTGGTGTTGCGCTCCGTTTTTATGTATTCAGCCCGGCTGATTATCGTCTTTAGCAGACGGTTTTTCTCCTCCGGTGTGGACTGCGCATAAATATCCATCACACGCTCCACTCTGGGGATTATCCGCGCATAAAGCTGACGATCACCCTCTGCCTCGCTGACTGCCTGCTCAGCCTGCCGCAGATTCTCCGAAAGCTGCGTTCTTCGCTTTTCGAGCGCTTCCATACGCTCCCGGAATTCCCTGGCGGAATACACCCCCTGTTCCAGGAACGAATATATTCTCTCACGCTGGCTGTCAAGTTTAGCAAGTTCGGCGCGTACCTTATCGGCTGCTGTCCGCTCCGCTTTCGCAGTATCTGCGGCAGGCTTCCGGCTGACATTCACGCGGCAGTCGTTGAGCCACCGTGCCACGCCCTCAACGAGAGCGCTTTCAACAAGCTCCAGCTTTGCGGATACGTTGCCACAATTCCGGTTCGGGCAGCGGAGCGTGTCGCTGTGATTCCTGCTGCCCGTCCCGAGCCTTGTCATCATACTGCCGCACATACCGCAGTACACCAGCCCGGACAAGGGATTGCGCAGCTCCGTGCTTTCCTTTTTGTGCGGTATCCTGCGGCTGTTCAGGAATTGCTGAGCCTTTTCGAATTCCTCCTCGCTTATCAGCGCCGGGTGCAGACCCTGCGCGATTATGCAGTCGGGATTTTCCCGCCGACGGGTCGTGACGATACCGTCTGTCAGGCTCTTCTCCTCCTTCCGGTACTGCCAGCGTATCTTGCCGCAGTAAACCGGATTTTTCAGGATATCCTGAATCGAAGCGCTGCTCCATGAGCTGCCCTTTCGTGGAGTCACGCCCATCATGTCGAGCCGTCTTGCGATGGCGTTACAGCCCATTCCGCTGATGCACATGGAGTATATCTGTTTCACAATGTCACTTTCGTAATTCGGCGACAGGGTAAATCCTCGTCCCTTTTCGACTTTGACTTTATCGTAACCGTAGGGCGGCGTGCTTCCGATAAAATGTCCCTCCTTTACGGAAGCGATACGCCCTCGCATTATCCGCCGGGAAATCGCCTTATATTCCCGGCGTGCCATGAACAGCTCAAAATCAACGTATTCCTCATCGCTTTCACGGCTCTGGTCGTACACCTTTGACGGCGTGATTATCAGCGTCCCGGAGATACGGAACGTATTCGATACCCTCGCCTGATCAGCGCTGTTTCCTCTTGCCAGGCGGTCTATATCCATGCAGAGTACCCCCGCCCAGCGCCCCTGCTCCACCTCCCGCAGAAGCTGCTTCATTTTCGGACGTGCGTCAATGCTTTCGCCGGATATGATCTCTTCGTAAACAGCGCCTATTTCCAGTCCGTGGTGAGCCGCATAGTCTAGAAGCGCCGCCCGGTGTCTTGCCAGTGTTTCGCCCTGTCCCATGGCTTCTGCTTCAAGGTCTGCCCGGGATTTCCTGAGATATATTGCGTAAAGCATTGATTTCACTTCCTTTCAACTAAGCCTTGCAAAAGCCCCTGAATTGTGATAAAATAAGTACATCAGAAGCTTTGGCAGTACTCAGGCAGTTTCAGGGCATTCGTCCCGATTCTCCTGACAGATATGTCTAAGCTGGGTTTCCTGCGCTATCTGCTCGGCAGTGCTCCTCATATTCTCACGGCGAAAGGCAAGCTCCTGCTCGCTGGAGTTAATATATCCCTCATCGCTGAAATTCACGGCAGCACCGCACGAAGCAGTGTAGGATAATATCATGCCCATATTCATCACCTCGCTTGATTATATGGCGGATTGGTTGTACAGTATCTCCTTTCCTGGGCACTTATGAATAATATACATTTATTCATTGCCGTTTTCCCGGTTTTCAGGGATCGCGCTCATCGCTTTACGGCTCCCGATTCTTGTAACTACATTGCCGTTACCCACAAATCTCTGAACAACAAATTCGTTATCCGAATCTGACCTTTTCCCGCATGAAGGCTCCTTTGCTGCGTGGAGCTTTATTGTGTTTTCAACCTGTCTGTTTGTTGTTTTCATATTGAATTCCTCCTGCATATTTGTGAGCATCTCATTATGTATCTGCTCTACAAATATTGTATCACAAGAATAAAGGATTTTCAGCAAACGGAATAAATGTTTTCGCCACAGCTATTTTCCTTTATTCAATGAGTTTAAAATTATATTCAGCATATTTAACAGCAAATAATGGATTTTCGGCGAAACAAATTGAATCCATTTTTCCAAGGAGCATTTATGAACGAAGATTTCTATTATTTCTTCAGCCTTTTCAAAGACAACTGCGTTTTTAACGAAGCTCTCAATACAGCAAGATACCGGTACGGGCTTGACCCTGAGAGGTATCTGAATTTGTATTCTGACATAGTGAACGATCCGGGTAATACTCATCTTATAGAAGATGAGCTGTCAATGTTTTTTAATATAGACGTTCTGAGCCATAATGAATATGTTCTCCTGCTGATACTCAAAAACATTATCGTGGATTCCCGGAAAATAATCTGTGGAAAAGACTCCGACAAGCTCTATTGTAGTCTGCCACGCAAAACGCAAAAAACTGACAAGCAAAATACAAAAAAATCCGCCAGAGAAAAAACTTCCTGGCGGATTTAAAACATATTTAAACGGCTTTATAATGCCATTTTAGAAAAGAAAATCAGCAAAACGGCTTGAAAAGAATGCAGAAAGCAGCACTTATTCAGAGCCGTTTTATATTTTTGTTAGATGTGCACAAAACGGCGGTCAAATCACTCTGACTTCGAAGCGGAAGCCTCAGCCTTTCCAGACTGCGTTCCGAAGTAGAAGATCATGATGATCTGGAACATGTCCGTGAAGTTGTCTACCGCGATTTTACCAGTGATAGCAAGGTAAGAAAATACGCCGGTAAGTACCAGCGTAACGATAGATTTAACGTTTATAAGCTAAGCGTTGACCTGCTCAACTATATTTACTATCCAGTCATTTTCACATTATCATATAGTCTGGTTAAAAATAACATTTCATTTGGAGAGCTTGCTGGCTTTCTGGGTAAATTATCCGCGCACTCTCCATATAAAGAAATGCTGGATACCATAAACTTATCCAAACCCGCAAGCAAGCCAATAAACCCTTCATTCAGGAATACAGAAACGATCAACAGGTTATTTTCCGAGAGTCTCTATATTATCAAGCGCAGATATTACAGAAATACCAGCCCATACACCGACTACTTCTTAAAGACCTTTTACAGCGCCGACAGTCCGCTGAAATTTCCCTCTTACCTGATTCCGTCAGTTCTGCCACGCCCGGCAAGGCTCAATTCAGACGAATACAAAACTCTTCTGAGCCTGGAGCGAAAATAAGAACTCTGAATCCAAAACACTATCCGCTCTGATATTAAACAGGGCGGATTTTTCTATCCTATATAAAAATATTCTCCTCCATACATCGTAGTAAATGCACAGGTGGTTTCAAGACAACACGCCTATGAGTGCGGCACCGCCGTGTCATAAGCGGGCGTTCTTCCACTAAAGTGTATATTTTTACTACTATATATTGAGGAGAAAGGAAATGAGCATACACACATTTGAACTCAGCAAATCATTTGGCAAAGGCGAAAACGGATACCTGAAATATCAGGAGTTCCTGGACCGTGCACAAACCGATTGCCAGAAAGAAGGATATAAGATATTCTACGACAGAAACAACAATCCAGGCTATAAATGCCATAGGCTGCTTAAATTTATGGGGCTTGGAATCCAAGTTCACCTCATAGCAAACCACAATGATTATTATATAAAATTCATAGTAAATCTTCAAAAAGTACTGGTAGCAGACGGGCTTGTAAAGATAATCAACGAAAGCAACGCCCAGGAAGCTATTGAAATGGTAAACTGGCAGCTCAGCAGCTGGCTGGGCGATGAATTTGAAATAGACAGGCTAAGGCTGTCCAGAGTTGATATCTGCAGTAATATAGACGTAGGGAGCGCAGAACTGGTATCAGCGTATATCCGGCAGATGTATCGTGCTGGCGCGACAAAGTCTTATAAGGTCTATGGTAAAAAAGAATACGGAAAAAGGTTTGACAAGGTCGCCGGATTTACTGCCAGATCCAGAAGCGGCGTTGCTGAACTATCCTTATATGACAAAGAGCGGCAGCTTGAAAAAATCGGTCACCCAAGCGATGAAGCTCACGGAATACTGCGTGCAGAATACCGCATTCTCAATGTAAATAAAATTAAGCGTAAGCATGAAATTACCCTGACGAATTCAGATACGTTGCTCTGGTTCATAAATAACAGCGGCGACCTGCTCTACGAGATATTGTCTAAATTTATAGTTGATGGAGCAAGCTATAAGCTAAGCGAGGTCAACCGCCTCATATGCGAACAGGTGAACAGGAAAAAGATGCGGAACAGAATGTGCAGGTTTTCCGAACTCGTTGCACAGAAGCACGGAATGTTCAGTGCACGTCGTGCCATGGAGCAGGAGGATCCAAAGCTGGACAGCAGAGCCTATCATAAAATGATAGACAAGTTTGAAAATATCGGGGTAAACCCGGTGCCGCTCCCGGCAAAGAAATCCATTTGTGATCTGCCCAGTCTGTTTGAATGGCTCTGACAAACGCAGAGGTTCACAAAAGGCAGCCCGAATTATAATTTATGGTGCGCCTTACATAATTAAAAAGGCAGCAGGAAATCAGAATACCCGGAATGAGACGCACATAACAGAGGCTACATACAGTGTTCATACTCACATAGAATATTATTACAGACGGATATCCCGTAACCCCGGGCACAAAGGTAAGCAACAAATTGAAATCTCACTCTGGGAATCTCCCTAAAGGCAGGTTGATATTCATATTCTGGATATATGCATTTCAAAAAATAGCTGCAACCTTGTAACCGTGTAACTCCGCATTATTGCTGGCATTGCATACTTCTAAACACATTCGGTCACAGTGTCGGTTACAGCTCACAATTTACCGAATGATGCAACAAAAACTGGCATTACCATCGTCGGTAATGCCAGAATTGATTACATCTTAGAAATATCAATTGCTGTGAATCGGCTGGATTTTCCGTTGAATTTCACGGTAATACTCCGCTGCCCGTCTTTCAGTATATTATATTCGGCGCAGTGCTGAATGAAATCTCCTGCCTGATAACCGGATATATTCAAATGCTTAATCAGACCGTCAATATACTGCTCTCCCAGGCATACACACGGTGTTCCCTTATGCAAATAACGGAATGCGGCATCTTTGCAATCATCGCCTTTTTGCTCATCGGGAATAATGCCATTCTGAAGTTGTTCGTTGATCAAATCAGCAACTTTGAGATACCTCTCATCTTTCTGAGAAGAGCCGCCCATATGCTCAGGCCAATCCCCGGTAGCATCATACATGACATTATGGACCGTCTGAATCAATTCATCATCACCGGCGGCGCAATACCTGCAGCAGGCATACAGGAAATCCGGCATACTCTTGTATCTGGAGCTGTATGCGCCAGTGGCATTCCGCTCGGTCACTTTCTCATCAGCCCATGCAATTACAGTTTCACGCAGCCTGGTAAAACCGCTTTCGGATATCCCCACAAGGGCGTTGCGGTACAGCTTTCGTAACACTGTTGTAACCTCTGTAACCATTGATAAATCTGCGCTTTGAATATCAATATTGTAGAATCGCTCGTCACGTTCATCGGTACTGATCACCAGAGGCAGCCACCCTATATCCGGATATGCAACCGGAACGATCTTCTGCTCCGCATATCGTATATAATCGTCAAGTATCGTCTGAAAGAGTTTCTGTTCCTTATCCCTGCCACGCATAGCTGTCGTATCGATCACGATAAGACGACGCTCGCAATTCTGTGAATTCAGGGACTCGTCCGGTTTGAGAGAAAGGTACTTTGGCTTAATTAGGTCGCTGCCTCCGGCTGATACAAAACAAGCAGAAACAGCCGAAATGATATCCTTTACCTGAGAAGTCTGCGCAACTATGTTTCCCGCAACTACCTTAGGCGGCTCATCATATTCACCCATATCCGAAACAAACAGAGACAGCACGGAATATCCCAAAATCGAAAAAATGAGCTTCTGAGTTCCACGGGGCAGCCCAACGAGTTTTTTTGTTTCAGCGTCAGAGAGTGCGGTCGTTTCATTTATCGGCAGCATATCTCTGAACCACCGGAAAGCAAACGAGCGTTCGACTGATTAAGGCTGGAGTATTTTTTCGCTCTCGATTATCTGCCTTGAAATTATGGAATAATCATAGTCGCTGCCGCTTGATTCCAGGACCTTTTTCAGACTCTGTGGAGGACATATCACACAACGTACGTTATTCCTGGTGTAAATCTCATAATAGTTGAATAATTCATCTCTGCCATTGACCTTACGATGATATATAATAGGTTTTACCGCCCAATAGGAAAGGCAATATCTTCGATGAAACCGGTTATCTTCAGAGGATTTCTTATCTTGATATCCCTGCTCTTAATTTTATCAAAAATCACATTGCTGACACATTCCCGGCTGATATCCACCGGATAGACCTTAAAGATAGTATCAGTGTTGCTTTTGTCAAAATCGCCCAGTATGCTCGAAAAGCGGTACTTTATCCTAGCCACTTTATCAGCAGGCTCATCTCTGACTTCAAAACATGGAGGATTATTGCTCTCAGTAAGCTGGTTTGCTTTTTCAGTCCGGAGGTAGTACTCTTCCATTAAATTATCATATTCCTGACGTGCCTGCGCCCACTCTTTTGAACAATCAATGATATATAATTTCTCATTCGTGTTCATTTCATAATCGGAATCGAAAAAGCGCTCCGGAAAGATAGATGTCATTACCTTGTCACCGACCACAAAGGAATGTTTCTTCGGTGTACCATCTGGTTCATACAGATCATTTTCTTCAGAATCATCGTCAAAAAAATCTTCCGGTAAGTCATCTTCTTCGCTCTCATCCGATTCATCTGTATCAGATATAGTATCGTCTTCAAAGACAAAATCAATATCTTCTACATTTGCAAGGAGATCATCAAGTTCGGAGGTATTATTATTTTTCTTCATGCTATTTGTTCTCCTTATTATTTTCCAGCCATAATGAAATATCACAACTCTATATTGATTATATTACAAAATCTATCCATTGTCAATACAAAAAACCGGTGCTCCACAAACGAAGCACCGGCTGATCTATATAAAAGCGGCTAGCCGCTGATAATCATTTGTTCGTCAGCCTGCGAGCCAGTTTGTAGAATGTGGTTTTCTTCATGTCAAGGCGCTTCATGGCTTCTACTGCTGTAATTTGGTTAGAGTGCCACAGGTCAATCACCTCGGCGTAATTGTCGGGGAGCGTTGTTTCAGGTCTGCCGAATTTCACGCCCTTGTCAAGTGCCAGCCTGATTCCCTCGGATTGGCGTATGCGGATTTTGCGGCGTTCCTTTTCGGCGGTGTAGGCGAGCAGCTCAAAGACGATGCTGCAAATCAGATTCTTTTCAAGGTCGGATTTCTCTTTCGTGTTCAGTATGGGTGTGTCAATTATCACAATATCCACGCCCATGTGCTGAATGTCGAGCCATTCGTCCTTGATTGCGCTGTAATCCCTGCCGAGCCTGTCCATTTCTTTGATTACCAGCGTGTCGCTGGGTCGGAGCATCTGGTTCTTCAAAGCAAGGTAGCCCTTGCGCTGAAAATCCTTGCCCGACTGCTTGTCCGTAACGATGTCACGTTCCTCAACGCCGTATTCGAGAAGCGCCTCGATCTGACGGTCGAGATTCTGTTCTGTGCTGGAAACCCTGGCGTAACCGTATGTTCTTCCCATATGACCTCCGTTCGATAAAGTATACTTTTGCGGAAGCCGGGAAACACCTTAATTCTGCGTTCGCAAATATCGGTTCGGCGCTTTCCGGATATGTCCGCAATGTGGGTGAGATTTCCGAACGCTCAGAACTCGCCGCAGTAGTCGTATGCGCACTCGTTCAGAATTTCGCACAGCGCTTCCTCTATCACTCCGGGCTGGTACAGCATTTCTTCAATTTTCTCCACGAAATATCCGTAGCCGAGGATCAGGTCGATGTCCTCCCGGGATACGCCTATGGATCTGGCGAAGTCCTTGAGTTGCTTTACGTCCTGGGGTTCGTTTTGACAGGATTCAGGAACATTCCACCAGTCACGACGGAAGTAACGGTAGTCGTACATCATCAGGTTTGTTGTGTCAAACATTCCACGCTCCATTGCGCCTGTGTTGTCGATTTTCAGAATGTCACCACAACTGGTGTTGATTTTCTGGTGCTCAATGCTGATGATTCCCAATCTCGTCAGTGCACGGTCGAGGATTGCTTCCGTGCTGGCATAGATGTACAGTCCGCAGGTTTCGTAATGGTACAATGCAAGTGGATTATCGCCCTTGACGAAATAGATGTTATTCTTGTCATCAAGCACGGTAAACACAAAAGAGCCCTCGACAAGCTCAGCCATTTCGGAGATAGACTGAATGTCGAGGGATTTCTGCTGTTCAAGAAGCTGAACTGCTATGTAGCTATCCGTCTTGACTGGAGTATTCGGCAACGATATCTGCTTGCGTAACCTCACATCATTGTGAAGTACGCCGTTGTGCGCAAGCGCAAAATGAGTTCCGTTCACTATTCCGGAAAATGGGTGATTATTGCGGTTATCGAGCTTATTTCCCTGGGTCGCCATTCTGGTGTGTCCCATTATGACATTTGAATCTTCGTGCAACCGCAGATGTACTTTGTGAGCAGCGAATGGACGCTTGAATATCGTCAGTTTGCCGTTATGGTTAAAGGCATAGCCAGTTGCGTCGGTTCCACGCTCCTCGCATTCCTCTGAAAGAACACTAAGCAGCTTTTCACGCTGTTTTGCGTTTAAAGTATGATTGTAGTCTATCAAGCCGAAAATTGCACACATGTTAATCGTCCTCCTCACTGGTAATCGGTGTGTTTATGTAGAGCTGGCGCTCTTTCAGGTAGGTAATGAGTTCGGGATCAGTGCTGTCGTCCAGTGAACCTACGAAATCAGACCAGCTTACGGATTTCAATTCGCTGTCGGTAAGATTTGTCGCTAGCTCGCAGATTTTATCTACGAGTTCCAGAGTGGCTATGAGCGTGTTATACTTGAGCGTGCCCCTGAACATACGAAATTCAATAGTGTGGTAGTTCGTGATGTTCACGCAAGCATACCTGCCATTGCAGCCCTTTTTAGCGTCCTCCAGAATCTCTTTGGGGGTGTTCTTGTAACCGTATCTCGCAGCCCAACGGTTCATCTGGTACTCAGTCCTTCGGCTGAATTTCAGCAGCTCCAGCCAGTGGTGCTCCACAAAATAAAGCACCCGGGAAATGCACTCGTCCTGTGCTTCCCGGGTACTGCCGAAGGCTGTTCTGTTGACGTGGACGTGAAGTCCGCAAGTGCTTGTTTTGTGGCTGCGGTAGTCCATGCGAATTGCTGAACGCATGATGTCTACCCACGGCATTTTGTCCTTGTGATAGCGGAGCGACATCGGGTGTGTTACGATTTCCATGCCATCGTTCAGACTGCCGTCGGATTTGATGTAGATATGCTCCGCAACCCGGTTGCCGATACCCAGAAGCGTATCAGCGTTGTCGCTGTTCTTGCCGCCCTCATCGATTTCAAGTTCCACGCCGAAATAGCGCTTTGAGTCACCATAAAAGATAGGGTCGGGCTTGTAGTTGTACTCGTGAATGGAGCTGTTCTGGCGCTCTTCGTAGCACCTGTCGCAGTAGGCGTAATCATCGTCATCGTCGTAGTTAGCGTAGTCCCGGTGAATGATTCTGCCGCAGCACTCGCAGGTAGTGTAGTAATCGTCGTAGCAGGAGTTGCAGAGCGGCATACTGTCTGTGCCTGCATTGTCGTCTGCCCAGATTCTGTCGCCACAGTGTTCGCAGGTGACAGTTTCGCTGTGGTAGCATTCATCGCAAAGAATGTTACCATCAAATGTGTAGTAGTCATCGGTCTCAATCGTTGCTCCGCAGCAACTGCAAACGGGACGGTTATTTTCGTTGTTGTCCATGGTGTGATCCTCCTAAGTCAATATTCTTCTGCCAAAAGCATGGTGGAATGGGTCTCGTCATCAATGACGAAGATTTTTGCCGTGATGGGTTCGTCAGTCCGGAAATCGAATGTGTGTTCGTAAGCAGGTTCCTCCTGACTGTGCGTGACATGCTGGGTATGGTTATCTGCTGTTAATTTGAAAACCTGCAGGTAGTCTTTCCGCTCGGTTTTCATGGTGTCGATGCAGTTCCAGAGAATGATTTGCGTTAATATTGGGACTGTTTCCGCTATTCCTCTGGTGCTGTATCTTGGGTTGCTGAACATTTCTGTTACCTCCTGTGTGGCTCTGTTATGCGGTTTGTGAGCAAAACAAAAGCCCCGTCACCGTGAATTTTCATCACGGCAACGGGGCTGTGTTCTGTTGTGAAAATCGGGTGCAGGATAAACCGAAATAAACTATTTCTTCAGCCGGAAGTCCGTGCTGTCGAGGCGTTTCATTTCACGTTCTGCGTCATCGATTTTCTGCTGAAGCTGATTACGCTTCTCGTCCTTTCGACGCTCAGTAGCTAAGCCGATTATGCCTGATATCACCAGGATACCTGCCTCGGCTATTGCGGCGAGCGTCTGTGCGCTTATTCCTTCATCGGATCACCTCCTCACAACGGTATAATATACCTTTGTGGGGAGCGGCTTTTCGGGCGAACATGGGATTAAATAAACTGAATAGGAGTGACTTTTATGCTAAACAACACTAAAGATATACTGACGTTAAAAGAGTTGCAGGGACTTCTGCATATAGGAAAAAACACCGCCCTGCGGTTGGTGCAGAGCGGTGAGATCAAGGCGTTCAGGGTGGGGAAACAGTGGAGAATAGCAAGAGAAAATGTTATCCGATATTTAAAAAGACAATAATGCCATTATATACTTATAATACCCATCTTTCTCCAACAGACTTACGCACAGCGTCATATTCGTCCTTTTTCTGCTTCACTGCAGAATCCGAAACATGCTTACCAAATGCAGATTCAAGGTACTTTTCTATGACCGCATATGGAAGCTTTCCCTTTGCACGGCAAGGTTTACCGGAGTCCTTTTCCTTTCCTGTGAAAAGCGAAAGCGGAAGATAGTCTGCGCCATCAGCGTTGGAAAGTTCATCACAGTGCTTGTCCACGAATGTGTTCAGGAAAGCAATGTCAGACGCCTCGTTGAATTTGATATTGTTGCGCCTGATGAGATTCATTATCTGATCGTCGCCTTCGGTTATGATCTCAAAAGCCACCTGATCGGTAAAAAACAGCGGCGTGTAGTTGAACGTCTTTTTCTTTGAATAAGCCGCTTTCTGCCCGAGACAGTAATCGACAAGCGCAAGATAGAATACATTGTATGCGGCGTCATAAAGCGCCCTGTCAGTCTGATCCTTGGTATCTTCAACGGAGTCGTTAACAGTCAGACTTTCAGTATCACCGGATATTGCTTCGTCTAAGCTGTATTCTCTTTTTCTGACGTCCTGTATGCTTTTTTCTCCGTCGTCGCTCTTGGTTTTTTCGTATTTCTCACGATTGCGCTTATCTATACAGGATATAGCCTTTTTCTTGAGCGAGCTGACAAAGAAGTTCCAGAAATCATACTGCGGATCGTACTTTTCCATTACTTTCGTAAATGTGTCTGATATAACCTCGCAGAATTCATAATAATCCCGGTTGTTGCCGAAGGTTCTGTCCACCTCTATCAGGATATTCGTATACAGCTGGTTGAATTCACATGAAGCCTGTTCGGAAGCCGCATTTATATCGCTGCCGAATCTTTCCGCGATATCCTTTGCAAGCCGGTTGATAGTATCAACATTACTCATCCTTATCGCCGTCCTCTCCGTGGTTCAGAAGCGGTCTGATGAATGCAAGGGGATCCTTGGGCTTTGCGTAAGAAAGCCTGCCCATAATATTGTTGATATAGAACAGCGCAGAAACATCGAAAATATTTGAACAGTTGGTATCGTGGTTGTACTCGCCATAAACCAGCGCCTTTACAGCGGTATTGTCGCCGTAAAGGTACGAATAGGTCAGCGCAAGCTGGAGAGCCATCGAAGTAGGCTTGTTGCCATAGGTGACGTCGGCGGTGATAAGCTCGTCGCTGCCGATACTGTTTATTATGCTCTCAAAAAGCTTCAAGTGCTTGGACGAGGATTCGTCATAGCTTGCTTCTATGAGGTTTATCTCGCCGTAATCAAAGCCTATCTCATCGCGCAGTCTGTTGAGTTCACCCACGAAATGCTCGTAATTCTGCTTTACAAACGGACTGGTCTTGCTGGTGAGGATCACGGTCACTTTGATTTTCTCACCGCTCTCCGCTAGATTCTGTATCGGAACAAGTATCGGGTGGGAAAATTCGCGGTCAGTTTCAAGGAATTCAACGCTTTCAGCGTTTTTATATACCGTAGTTTTCAGATCCTTTGCAAGGCTTATCGCAGTAATAAAATGCTTCATAAATATCATTCCTTTCCATTGAGCGCTTTTTCAAGATTATCAAGCGCACGCTTCATATCCTTGGTCACATTCTTAGGGGTAAATGTATTCGGGTAAGACGAGAACGGATAGCGCTTCTCATTGAACAGCGAAATGATAAGATTTTCATAGGTGTCAATATTTGAAGCGTGATTCACACGGTTCCTTGCGCAGACCGCAAACCTGCTGTCGCTGAATATGCGCTGCATAAGCTCTGACGGGACATTCAGCCTTACGCCGGCCGGAAGATACTTTTCATCGAAAAAGATTGCGGCGATCGTCCACTCGTAGTTGTTGTATTTTCGGTTTCCGTACCTGTCGGTGCGCTCCTTGGATTTCTTCCTGTATCTGCCGAGCGTTGAGCATAGTTCCTTGTCGGCCTCGTCCGGCGAATCGAACATATTGTCAAACACTCTTCCGAGAACATAAAGAAGACGCGTGTTGTTTTCCTCTGACGGGTGGCGATCTTTCATCATGCGGTTTATCTCAGTGCCATGCACCTTCATGTCAATAGAAATCAGTTTCTCATAATAGATGATGTCTGCGATATTCTCATTGTAGATGGTGAGCGCCTGCTGAACAAGTCCGTTTTCAAGACACCAGCGGACGATACCTATAATACCGCGGCTGCCGGAATCATGCGAGATATGGAACTTGCTGCGTATCAGCGGTATCATCGCCTTTATCATGAACAGACCGTTGCTGTCGTCCTCGACGTATTTCTCGACCTGTTCAAGCTGCTGATCGAGCTGCTCCAGCTTCTTTGAAAGATCCGTTGCACAGAGCTGGATAGAATCGCTGAATTCCTCCATGGTTTTCAGCAGCGCCTTGACCGACGGACTTTCAACCTTGCTGAACGCCGCTCTCAGCGCAGTAGCGGAACCGTGCTGAACAAAATCGTTCACTGCGTCCAGCACTTCCATATGCTGAAATGAGCGGTCCGTATTCACAATAGTGCCGGTTTTTGTCCTGAAATCTGCGTCGGCGTAATATGCGTGTATCGAATAGCCGTAATAGGACAGCAATTTCGTCAGAAGCTGAATGAAGATGAAGTTATCACGCTTTCCGCCTGCCATGTCAAGATGTATCGTGATATCCGGATCGTCTGCGGCAATTCGCTGGACCTCCTTGGATATCTCGCTGAGCACCCTGTCGAACCTGTGGTACTGCTCGTCCTCGCCGAGGAACACATCAAAGTACTGCGGGACTGAAAATCCGTTTTCCCCACAGAAACGCCCTATCTCGCCATTAAGGTACTCCATGGTGAAATCCCCGGGAGCGGCTACGTCGTTGCTCTGCACGCGGATATGTACGTCAAGCTGATCATCTGCGCCCAGCCTGCTCAGCAGGTATTTCAGGCAGGCTTCGTTGGTCTGGAATGCAGTGACGGTAAGGTCGTGGTTCTGGTAGGTATATGCGCCCTGATCAAGTTTATTTCTATCGAATTTGCTTATGCAGGAAATTAGAATGTTCTTCATCTGGTATTCCTTTCTGCCGCATGAAGTACTGCTGACGTCATGCCGCTCTGAATTGATTTTACCATAAAATCAGACAAGTGTCAACACGTTTTTCAGAGTAGTTGAGATTCCGGCTGACCTTCTTGCCTTTCACTATATATACCAGTTTCCCTGCGGTTTTTAAGTTTTTTATAGAAAAAATCCCGGTATCTTTTCGGATATCGGGATTTTTCGGTTCAAGCACCTTGCGGTGAGGGGGTAGTTCAGACGGCGTAGGCAGCGACCCGTATCCGTTCTGATAGGAGGAAAGTTTCAATCACCTCTCGGTGAGGGGGGAGTTCAGACACGTCCTCCAGAGCGACCGCGTGAACGACAAGGAGCAGGTTTCAATCACCTCTCGGTGAGGGGGGAGTTCAGACTGCAAACCCACAAGCCAGCATGGTTATGCGGCAAACTCGGATTTGAATTTTAAAAAAACATTTACAGCAGTTCATAAACACCACCCTTATACACCTATTTTAACACAAATTCAGCCGAAAGTCAATACCCGAATCAGCGCTTGTAGGGTCTGCCGGCGCCGCCTGCGCGCTGGTTAAGCTCCGGCTTGTGCTGCTCGATCTTGGAGCGCTCGTGGTCGTTGATGCGCGCCTGTGAAGCCCTGCCGTCCGCCTGCTTGTAGGCAAAAATGGAATTGTCGCCGCTCAGCTTGCCGGACCTGATGTGATCGTGCATGCGGCGGTTGAGGTCCTTGCTGATGCCGACATAAACCACCTCGCGGGTGTTGGAATTGATAATGCGGTATTCACCCTTTGCCGAGGGAACCTTGCGGGTGTTGGAGGGGTCGAGGGGCTTGACCTCGGTAGGTCTGCCGGGTTTGTAAAGAGACATCTTGAACTCCTTTCACATTGAGGAACGATGAGGGAACATTGAATCACTTGCCGGCGTTGTTGATGATGGCGGCAGTAATCGCACACGCACCAGAAATACCAGCAGCAATAATACATGCAGGAACGGACATCGCTATCACCACCTTTCACTATATATACCCGACTGTGCTGAATTTTTAAGTTTTTTTATAGAAAAAAACCCGGTATCTTTTCGGATATCGGGATTTTTCGGTTCAATCACCTCGCGGTGTAGGGGTGGTTCAGACCCATAAGGCTTGCCCCTGGGGACAAGCTTATTATTGTTTCAATCACCTCGCGGTGTAGGGGTGGTTCAGACGCTCCTCAATAAAGCGCCGGAACGACACGGTAACGCGTTTCAATCACCTCGCGGTGTAGGGGTGGTTCAGACTGCAAACCCACGAGCCTGCATGGTTATGCGGCAAACCGGATTTTGAATTTTAAAAAAACATTTATCTCGTTTCATTTTTGCCACCCTTTTGACTATATTTTAGCACATTTTTTTTGATTTGTCAATATTGTCAATATAATATTCTCTAAATAACAACATATGAACTGCTGCTGAATACCTCATTGGTCGTATCACCATAAACAGATATCCTTGCATTGACGGGAAGCCTGTAAAATCTTACAGAATCAGTTCTGTCGATCAATGCTGAGAGCTTTCTTTCAAGTGTGGAAATTCTTGCTTCGGAGATGATACACTCAAATGCGGATTCCTGTACCCGCGTTCCGCAGCCATTGAGTATTCTGAAAATACGGCGCCGCTTTTTGTTGTCAGAAACATCATATATCACCAGAACGTGCATTGCTTTCACCTTCTATATATGGATCAAAACGTGAAACATCTTTGTTATCAACAGCGGAAGACAGCATATCCGCATGGTACAGCATAAGCCCCCTGCAGCTCTGCTCATATCCATCAGGAGCAGACGCAGCAGAAGATATCGCTTTTTCAAAGCAGGAGATAAGCTTTTTCCTGCCCTTGTCTGACAGATAAACTGCCACTCCATTGTATGTAAAATCGGTTTCGATATTTGCAGAACTCAAGAAATCCAATACCGCCCGATCCGAAATGAGAGGTCTGAATATCTCCATCATATCAGAAGCAAGGGCACGATGGCCGCTCTGGGAAGTGTGCATAAATCCCACGAAAGTATCAAACCCATGGTTTCTCAGAATAACGTCAACGGAATTATACAGCACCGAATAGCTATAGCTTAATGCCGCATTAGCACAGTCCCTTGGAGGACGGCGGTTCCTGCCGGAGAACCCGAACTTCTTATCAATAAAAAAACTCAGCGCTGAAAAATACATTCTGGAAGTGCTGCCTTCGATTCCACGGATGGCGGCATTACTACCGGAACTGCATTTATTCTCGGCTGAGGATAGCATTGATATTGTTTTCTCCACTTCAGGGAAATAGCAGTTTTCATTCAAACTGCTCAGCAGGAAGCGACTTAAGCTTTACGCCATTTTTGCTTACAACTAGTTTACCGTTGGATATACCTACTTTTGCGCCATGTTCGTTTATGTAAATACGCACCGACTGTACCTCACAAATTTCAGATGTGGTCAAGGTTTTGTATGATTGTCAAACACCTTTCGGTGAGGGGGGTTCAGACGATTTGAAACTTAATACTGACACTTGGAGTGTGAGAGTGTTTCAATCACCTCGCGGTGAGGGGGTGGTTCAGACTGCAAACCCACGAGCCTGCATGGTTATGCGGCAAACCGGGATTTGGATTTCAAAAAAACATCTATCTTGTTTCATTTTTACCACCCTTTTGACTATATTTTAGCACAATTTTTTTGATTTGTCAAGCATTTTAAGCCAGAACAAACCCGCCCATACCCATGCCGGTCTTGCCGCCGACGCCGCAGTAGGTCGCGTAGGCAAACACGGTTTTCAGAAGCCGCGACTGCTCCGGGTCTTTCGGGAAGCGGTAGTCAACATACCCGGTCATACCGTGGAATATATTCCCGCTGACGTTGTAATCCTCCCGGCGAAGCTGAAAGTCCCCGGTCTCCCCGGCGGCGAAAGCTTCGCAGAACTCATCATAGGAAAGCTCCGCACCCTCGAACTTGCTGAACTTGCATATCACGGAATAGAAATACCGCTCTATCTCCGGGAAACAGCACACCCGCCCCTGCGACTTGAACATAGCCGGAGTGACGAACGCCATGCGGCAGGAATTTCCCCGGATAAGCTCCCCGGAGCTGTCGGCGCGTATCGCCGGGGCTGGATTCTCCCCTACGATACGCACCGGCTGTTCAATGCCGTAGATTTTGAGCCGCTTCGCTTTCCGGAAGCCTTCGATAATACACGCGGCCTCGTCGTTCAGCGCGGAAACCCTGATGACAAATCCGCCGTCATTCGGGACTGCGAAAATTGAGAACGGGTGGTGTTCCTTCTGATGGAGGAATTCAGCGTAGCTGCTTTTTATCAGCTTCATGGCGGCGCCGTGGAGCTTCACCCCAAGCCCGGAATACAGCTCTGACGCGTTGATATCGTCCGTTATGAAATCCGACTGATATATCAAAAGGACACCCCCGTATGATCATTTTCTGTTATTTAACGAGCCTTTATTGCCACCAGAATTTTGTCCGCCATTCTGACCTGGTTTAGGCTTTCTTGGCAAAGACGGATCCGGATCAGTGATCCTGGGCAGGTGGTTGTAGTATATTATATAACCTTTATTGTCAAGACGCTTGTAGCTTTCCATTCTTTTTTCAGCCTGAACCTTTATAAACTTGTTCGTTTTGCTTGCGAGCGGATCGCGGTTTTCCGAAAACCAGCTAAAAACATCTCCACCTTCCTTTAAGCGCGGATAATCCACATCATACCCTGCAACATAATCCAAATCAAGTAACTTATCCAAAAAAGCAGTGAGCACAGGAGTTTTAGGGAACATATCCTCGTTCGCTTCACTTAATATATTCTTAGTTATATCGTTCAGAGAATAGTGATTTTCTACAAAGCTCCTGGTTATAATCTGATCTACAATGATCTTTACTGACCCTAATCCGACAGGCTTACCATGCCCAAGTTTGTGGCAACGCCGGGAATCGTCAGAGTTCTCACCGAGGTCAAGTGCAAATACGAGCTTTCTAAGCTGCTTTTCTGTTATTCGGTCGAAAAATACACTGAAAGAAAAATCCATTCCTTTTTTGACAAGCTGCATTCTGGCAGCCATCGTAGGCTGCTCCTCAGCTTTCTCGTCATCACTGGTGATGACATTCTGCGGGGCGTGCCAGTAGAATTTTCTGCCGGCAATGGTGACTTTACTGCTGTCGGGACCGTATAGCCTGTTCCATTCTCTCTTATTATAATTTCCGTTGAGATAAAACTCAAACGATGACAGACGAGGATTAGCAAGTAAAGGCAACAGATATGGACCATCAAAACAGTCTGTAGAATCACATACTGCGTCTGTAAATCTCACACGGCTTGCACGACTAAATGAATTGTGATTCTCATTAGAAATAAATCCGAATAACGCACATGCTTCACAGCAGTTTTCAGGAGAGACGCACGCATTAACTTTAGCGGCTTTAACGACATCATGCGATGTTTTATTGAAAACAGATCTTGAACACTGTGAGGGAGCAAAGTAAAAAGATCGGGTGTCAGGATCCCGATAATACCACACCGGAAGCCATCCATCTCCGTTTTCCATCTCTTTTATTGTCTTTTCGTAATCGCCCTTGTGTTTGCCCTTGTACATTTCAACGTTAGCCTTTAAACGCTTAATGAATTTGACATCAATTTCGCTTTTATCTTCTTCGTCTTCAAACCACCTGAATACACTGGGATTAGATTTTTTGTCTTCTCCAAACGTGTCCGGTCTGAGATAAACCCCGTTTGAACTGCCATAAGTCAAAAATTCAGATACCAAATCAGAAGCGCCCTTCTTTCCGGGTTTTGAATTAAATACGACTTTATCCCCAGTTTTATAATCACTTCCTGTCTTGTCGCGTACCCGCTCCGATTTATGGAGGAAATATTTATTGCTTGCAGGGTCGTAAGTAATAATTCCGGCATATGGTTTATTCATTCTGGTATGAAAATAATCATCGTCCTTGTCGTTAAGATGCATACAGGAATCCGTCAGCACCTCGTATACGCTGCGGATAACTCCGCGTATGCCGCTGCCGGGGATAGCCGCTTTCCCATCAAGCGTGAAGAAGTCGTATTTCTTCGGCTCGGTTCTTTCCACATTGTCCGGAACGGGATTTTTCAGAATATCCGGCACGGCTATCTGCGTTTTTGTGATAAGCCTGCACTTTATCTCCCCGCTGAAAACCGGCTCGGTCACTGCGGTGCAGTCGCTGCGTTTGGCGCCGCCTTTTGGAAGCGGGACAAAGGTGTAAGGATTAACAAATCTGTCGTCCATTACTGTTCTCCTTTCGCAAGGATACGCACTATCCTGAGATCCACTATTTTCAGTATGCCGTTATCGTCATAAACGCAGTAGTTCCGTATCTCCAGCTTTTCAGCGTTCTCCACCGGGAGCGTGTAATGCCCGCCGCCTGTTGCAGTATAATTCCTGCCGAACGATTTAGTGGAGTCGATATCAAGATACTGCTGTTCGGTATATGTCCTGTCCTCGAATGTTTCATCGCCGGAAAGCGCTTCGCGGAATCTGCTGTCGTCAATAATGCGCCATGTGAACGGCATTCCGATCTCCGGGCGGGAAGCCCTTATCTCCGCGTTCTCATTGAACAGCCGTATCTCAAGAAGATGTACTGCATCATCGACTGTGCCGCTGAATTCATCGCAGAATATCCTGGTGGTATACTGGCGGTAGGATATCATTCCGGACTGCGCCTTTGAGTTAAGAAGCGCCTCAAGTCCGGAGTCCTCGACCCTGCCGTTTTCACAGATAAAATCGTACATTACCACACCTCGAGCAGCTTGTCAAAATCATAATTTCTGAAGCTCTCTGTCATGTCCTGACCGTTGATACAGAGCTTTTCAACCGAGAAAATTCCGCGCCCTACCGAGGTCAGTCCGCCAACGGACAGGAAGCCGTTGTCAAGGTCGGCTATTACTGCGAGGACGGCACGCTTTACGTCATCGGACTGCTTTTCCGTGAACAGCAGTTCAAGCTCGGTGCTTCCGCCGTAATAGGTTTTCTCCGTGTACAGCGCGCCGTCGTTCGTGCCAGAGGTGAATCTGTCGATGGAATTTCTCGTAACGGTCTTGTAGTAACCGCCGTCAAGCATACTTTCGCTGAAATATATGGCAGACTTCTTATTCCTCGCCTGCTTGATATTTTTCTCAATATGACCGAAAAGCCCGTCAGCTTTCTCTTCTCCTGCGAACTCGCAGAATCTTGCCCGGAACGCGCCCGCCCAGCTTGTACCCGGTATCACCGGAACTCCGCTGCGCAGGGAAAGCTGCTCGTAGTCCGGCGCTGCATTCTCTCCGTCAGAAACATCCGTGGAATACCTGCGTATCGAAATACCGCCCCGCTGTTTCAGCGAAAGCGTTATTCCCGTGAGGTCGGAGGGCTTCGTCAGTTCCACAGCCTGAGCGTTTTTCCAGCACTCATCGTCGAACATATCGAAATCGAGCCAGTCGTCTGCATCGCTGAATCCTATGCGCTGGAGTCCCTCAACAGCGACCGTTCCGTACCCTCTTGTCGTCTTGTGACCGAATCTCAGCAGACCTGCGTTTATCTTCTGGAATGCTTCGTTAATTACGCTGTCGCCGTCAGCTCCGCAGTCCGCAAGCTCAATATAGCCTCTGAACTCCGCTCCGGTCTCGACCGCCTCAAAATCGAACTTTCCTGTGTCCTCCGCCACCTTGTCTTTCAGCCTTACGCTGTCGCGGACAGATACGGAGTTTTCTCCGGTGCAGACTGCGTCGTAGGTCAGCACTTTGCTCATCTCGCCGCTGCCGTTCTGGATAGTTCCGAAAAGCTCTCTGGCAGTATCCTCGTCAACGCTGTGACGGATCACTCCGGCAATTGAGGTAGCCGGAATATACGGCACACCGCGGCTGTCAAGGAGAACGTCAGAATCGGTATTGTCGCTTATCCCCGAACCGAGCGCCAGCGGGCTTTTCAGTCTGAAAATATATCTGTAATATACACGCTCCATTGTTATTCTTCCTCCTTTCTGTCAGCCGTTCTGAGGAAGTATTTACCCAGCAGGAACACGGTTTCGAGATACTCGCGCCAGTCCTCGTTATATTTGTATTTTTCGGCGGTCATTGCGATATCGTGCGCCTTTTCCTTTTTTGCCTCTGTCTTGACGGAGTCTATCCGCTTTATAAGGTCGTTGAAATCGCCCGCCTGCCGTATCATCAGCAATACTCTGCCGACAAACGAGGAACTCAGCCCGACAAGCGCGCTTCTGTTGCTGAGCGCATAGTCGATGGCGGAACTGCGCATTTCTTCAGTCGTATCGTTCTTTTTGAGGAGTTCAGTCAGCCTGCCGTCTGTCTCCGCATTTACCTTTCCGGAAGCAGATACGCTTTCCCCGAGTTTCATAAGCTCGTCCGCCTTTACAAAGCGAACCATTCCGAAGCCCTCGCCGTTCTTTGCGCCGAAATACGCATACTCCGGCAGTATGCAGTCGCTCTCAGCCGTGAAGCATATCGTACTCCCTGCGGCGATCGCACGGATATGCGGTTTCTTGTAGTTACCCGCGGACATATAGCCCATGATCGTCTTATATTTCATGAACGACTTATCGGTATCGGCGTTCTTTATTCCGAGCTGACAGCAAACCTCTGCGAAATCAGTCGTATAGCTTCCGCAGTCGTCAGTGAAAAGCGCGTCAGAGCAGAACACCGCCGCGGTCCTTTCACCGCCGGAAACGCTTATCTGCTTCAGTTCCAGCGGTCTAAGCTCAGCGTACAGAACGCTGCATTCCGCGTACTGCGCGGTCTTGCTCCTGCCGACGGTCACAACGCCGCCGGAGAGTGCTTCCGCAATGTTACGCAGGTATTTTCCCTTTCCGGTAACAGTTCCGCTGAACACCTGTCCGGGACAGATACACGTCTGGGTGTAAAGAGTGCTGTCATCTCCGGTGCTGTGATGATATACCGTCTCGGTCTGGACTTTTACTTCCTTACCCGTCGCGAAATAGCCGCTTTTCAGCGGCTTCAGTATCCTGACGTGATTTTCGCCGACTGTAAGAAGATTCTCATAAACAGTCCCATGTTCAGCTGACTGAGTTTTATCCTTAGCAATAGCGGCAGGCGCGGGGAGCGCGGCTGTTCCCTCTGGCGAGGTGATATACAGATTCGAGAAAATCACACCATGCCTGAGGAACATTTCCTCAAAATCGCTGTCGTCAGAGTGATTTTTCAGATACTGATTTGCAAAGAAACCCATAATGGAAGTTCCGCTGATATAGTCGTCAGTTTCAGAGGAATTGCTCCCCGGCAGCATAAGTGCAGATTCGTTGCGGACGGAATACCGAAGCTCGTAGGTCGCTTCATCATCTGTTATCTTTCCGGAAATGGTACTTACGCTGGACTGCCCCGACCTTAAAAGCTCGCACCTGACCGCGCCGAATCCGCGGGTGCGCTTGTAGCCGATATTCCGGACAGCTCTGCATATTCTCGAAAGCTCGTCAAAATACTTATCTTCTATTTCAATAGGCGCGGTGAAAACCATCTCCGACCCGTCAAAAGGCGAATAGTGGTTCACAGCGCGCATGAAGCGCAGGCTCTCATTTTTTGCCGTGTCGTCCTCGATGGCGGTGGAAGCTTTCACGGAAGTGAACAGCGCGAGTATCTGCTGTGCGTTCTTCCCAGAATTTTCAGCCTCCGTGCAGAGGGAAGCATAGCCCTCCGGAACTGCGTTCCCTATTCTCAGCGAGCCGCGGCTGGTGCCGGAAACGCCGAATATCCCGCCGATATTCTGTGCGCCTATGTACTTTGCGGACTCCAGCATACAGCCCTTTATGCGCCTTGAGGGTATCACCGGTAAACCGTGGCTGTCATAGCTGACATCGGTATCTATCGACAGAGAGAAACCGTCCCCGCTTGCAGAACACATATCCGATTTCAGCGTTATTCTTAATTCACAGTTCATTCGGACGCCTCCTGTTCATCGGTTTCAGTTTTCGCAAACCAGATATCGTAAACCTGCGCGATATCGAAAATGAGTTTACGGAGCTTTTCATCGCCGCTGTCAAGCCCGGCGGCGGGGTATCTTGACTTTATCCGCTCCACCTCGAAGCGGTAGTAGGAATCGCCCTTTATCATTGCCGCCGCAAGGTCCTTTATGTTGGCTCTGCCGATGGCGCTCAGACGCTGTCCGGCGCTGATAAACCCGCTCAGTTCAGCCGAAACCTCATACGGCCGCGCAGTCAGACCGGCTTCCTGCGTTTCGCGGATAGTTTCCATATCGTTTGTGATACCAGAACGGCAGAAGTGGAAATCTACGTAATTCACACGGCTGTCCTGCGCTCTTGACTTCTTTTTTCCGGATTCGCAGCACTGTTCTGCGATCTCGTAAACATCGGAGAACGGCGCATGGCTGTGCGCTATCGCGATGCCCGCGCATGCGTAATTCTTCTGGTCGTCAGGCAGGGAGCGGTTTTCCTCGTCGAGCGCGCTGAAATATGCGGTCACGACATCGAGCGCCGCTCTTGCATTGCATATCAGGGTTATCTCGTCGCCGCCGGCGATAACTCTGCGGAACTTGTGCCTGCCATCGGTCCGTTCGGCGAGCTTTGCCTTTATAGCGCTTATCGGGCGCTCCACGAACGACTTGTCCGCGCTTATGGAGAACCTCCGGAGCGCTGAAGTGCATTCTGTGTAGCCGCTGATGTTCTCGGTGCACGCCTTTACCTTTTTGCTCATTGCGTTGCCGTCAACATAGATAACGGCAAGCAGGCTTTCGGTACCCTTGTTTTCCTCGCCGGAGATATCGTCAAGGAACATCTCGCCGACCTCTGCGGACTTCTCAAAAGCCTTGCGTTTCAGCACGCTCTCCCGGGAAAGTGAGCAGTTGTCCTCTTTCTTTACGATGGGCATAAAAGTATCCCTGTCTACCTGTGTTATCGGCAGGGTATTGCAGGGAACAGATATCCAGTCGGTGGACTTTATCCGGCTGTTTTCCTTATAAAGGCGCGTGCGATCCTCCTTGAAATTATCGGTGGTGTCAACGCAGGAGGCTATAACGGATATTGTATAGGTCTTTTCCAGCAGCATGCGGGAGAAAATGCGGTTAGCACGGATATAGGTCTCACGGCTTTTGTACATGATAAAGAGATTTCCTCCGCCCTCGTATATCACTTCGCCGTCGAAGCCGCTTTCCGCAAAGGATCTCACGGAAAATTCCGCGCCGCTGCGCCAGTCCGAATTTATGCGGAGTCCCTTCTTTTCTGCGGCTCTGAAGAACATTCCGTAGACGTTTGCAAGAAGCTCCGAGCCGCCGGAGATCTCGCGTATCCTGTTGGTGCGGTAGATGTATTCCTGTTTGCTGCGGCAGTCGTAAAGCGCAGTCACGCAGCCGTATCCGTTTTCTGCCATCATATCAACTCCGTTCTTTTCCGCGCCGGGAGATTTCCGGGCGGTGAATTATTGTTCTTGTCAGCCAGCATTTTATCACATTCGACAATTTTTGTCAATATTTTTGGGGAATGTTGTAGAAATTGGATAAAAAATCCCCCGATGTTCGTTACATTTGCCGAATATCGGGGTGGGATTTCAAACACCTCGCGGTGAGGGGGTGGTTCAGACTACAGTCAGGCTTATTCGGAAGTTATCTAAGTAGTACAGGTTTCAATCACCTCGCGGTGATGGGGTGGTTCAGACTGCAAACCCACGAGCCCGCATGGTTATGCGGCAAACCGGGATTTGAATTTTTGAAAAACATTTATTATGCTTCATTTTTACCACTCCTATAAGTATAGTTTAGCACATTTGTCCCGAAATGTCAACCGTTTTCCGGCGAAAAAAGCCGCATGGTTATCACCTCCCCCTGCCCGAAACGGGCGTTCAGTCATCAGAATTGGAATTGACGATCGCGGTAGCGACAGTAGCGGCAGCGCCGATGATGGCGGTAAGTACGCCTGCACTCATGAAAATCACCTCCTTAACGTGGAATCAGAGAAAAATCACCAGAAAATGCCCCAACGGAGCGGAGAATTGTCGCGCAGAGGATTGGGATTTATGATCTTGCTCATAGTATCACCACCTTTCACTATATATACCCGAGAAACTGAACTTTTTAAGTTTTATCACTTCCTTTCGTGGAAATAAGCCGGATCAGTCACGGCATGCAGGGTCGGCGGCAGCGTCAAAGATAGCGCGGATAATTGTGCCAAGAACAGAACCCATGAATATCACCTCCTTACATTGGGATCAGGTGCGGATCAGTCGTCCTCACCGCCCAGAAGAATGCCAGCCAGAACGCCGAGAATGAAGCTGTCACGATCAGCCATGGATATCACCTCCCTTCGGAACATCAGAAATCAGTAAAGGATAAACAGACGCCTGCGGCGGGAGCCGCCGAACAGGTCGTGTCTGGGCATTATAACGCCAGCCATTATATCACCGCCTTTCATATCGGAATGTAACAGGAAGTCAGTCAGCATTGATTGCTGCGACAATAACGGAAGTAACACCGCTGATGATGGCAACTATAACAGGTACCGGCATGGGGATCACCACCTTTCACTATCTATACCCGGAATATCCGGTTTTTTAAGTTTTATTTGTAATAATCAGAGGAGCAGTCAGGCTCGCCGGCAAACGGGGAATAAAGATAGCCGAGCCACATGTCATAAAGAAACGCCGGAACAAAGGACTGAAAATATCTGTTCATGTGAATACCCCCTCGAAGAATGAATGTCGGAAAATCAGCGGAACATGGGAACATCGCAGAAGTTCTTTATCATGTGATCATCTCCTTTCACTATATATACCCGGACAAGCCAGTTTTTTAAGTTTTTTGCATAGAAAAATCCCCGATATCTTTTTAGGATATCGGGGATTGGGGTCAAACACCTCGCGGTGAGGGGGTAGTTCAGACGTTCTAATGGAACTCAAGTCCATTTACGATTTGGAAGAGTTTCAATCACCTCGCGGTGAGGGGGTGGTTCAGACTGCAAACCCACGAGCCTGCATGGTTATGCTGCAAACTGGGATTTGAATTTTAAAAAAACATTTAACTTGCTTCATTTCTACCACCCTTTATACTATGATTTTACCACATAATTTCGTCCGTGTCAATACCCTGAAAGAATTATTATGCGTAAATCATACCAGAAGAGGATACCTGCGGAACCGCACGAACCTGAAAACAGAACGCCGCTCCGTGGAACCATCGTCAAGCACGGAAGTCTCGCAGACCCGCTCGCTGCACGCGCACAGAACGGCAGTGCCGTTCCTCTGGAGCCTGCCCGCGACCGCAAACGAAAGCGACATCTCGCCCTGCACAAGAACCACGTCAGCCCTCAGATCAAGGATCCGGGCGCAGTATTCATCGGCAAGTGCGGAAACGGCGGCAGTATCCGCGCCGGCAGGTACGTCAGGGAACGGCACATCGACGATATCGCCGAACTTCATTGCGGCGGCAGTCTGCTCTGCCGACCATCTGACAGACGGGTGATTTGAAAAGTTAATGAACATTTATTACCTCCTTCGGGTCAACAGCTTACACTTTATATACTGAATTTATATGGCGGTTTTAAGTTTTTTATACTCAGTATCGTAATTACTATAATGATGGATGGTAACATGTGTAGCCCCACTCATACGACCCGAAATGATAACATACATTTATTCTTTCTTGAAAGTCCCCTACTTACTTCAAACATAACATAGTTATGTGCATAATCACCAAAGAACAACATAATATATAATTGAAGAAGTTTTTTTGTAGGAATAAATAAACTTGACTTATTTGGTATTGACGTATGAACCTAAAATATATATAATATAAGCGGAGAATGAAAGGAGGTGATAAAGATGGCATCAGTACAAACAAATTTCCAAAGTTGCGCTGGGCAGTTCAACAACATGCTGTCGTATTTCAATGGCAAGTTCACATTAAAAGCCATAAAATACACGCACAACGGATTTCATGCTATTCTGAAGATAAACTTCAGAAGATATGGCACAGAGAATCATTTTAAATTCAGAAGTGCTGAAGCATACGCTAAAGATGGTTATGTGATAGTTACATCCGGCTTTTTGAACGATCTTTGTTTTATGCTAAATCTTATCCAGTAATTAAATAATAAATATTTCAATCCCTCCAGTATACACTTGGAGGGATTTTTAAATTTTATTACCAAAATTATCGAAATCAAATCACAGTAGAAGTCTATACAAGTTATTTTTAAATCAAATGACTATAATACGGCCTTTATGATCACTTTTTTGCAATCAATATTACATCAATAATGGTTTCTAGTTTATTTTGTTATTTTCTAACGCCAATCGTTGACTTTCAACAAAACGCAGACACCGCTAACTCCTAGTGGTATAATTTATCAAGAGGAGTGTATTGCAGATGATTATGATCATGTTATCCCGCAAGCTGGGCGAGCTTAGGGTAACACAGGCTGAACTTGCCGCAAAGACAGGGATACGTCCGAACACTATAAACGATCTATTCCACAACGTTGCCGAACGAGTCAGCCTTGAACACCTTGATAAAATCTGCGAGGCGCTGGACTGCGACCTGTCGGAGATCGTTGCTTTTACCCCCAATACAAGCAAGACCGTCGATAAGTGCGAAAGTCAGAGCGTTTACAAACAAAAGGTGTGAGAGATCCCCGACTGATAACAGCCGGGGATTTTCTTGTGCAAAAACACTTGACATTGCACCCAATTGAGTGTATAATATAATTACATTCAATCAAATGTGCTTGAAAGGAGTATGATTTATGGATTTAAGCGGATTTCAGATGTGCCATCTATCCGATGATGCACATGATGTCTTAAGAGAAAAGCGTGTAGTCCTCGGACTAACCCAGCAACAGGTAGCTGACAAAGCAAAAGTTGTTCTGCAGCAGTATCAGAAGTTCGAAAGCGGTGAACGCAATATCATGACCTGCTCATTTAGTATTGCATGCCGCGTCATTGAGGCATTAGGCATGGATATCACAGACTTCTACCACGGTAAGTATGCATTTGGAGAAGAGGTATATTCTTCGCCAGAAGGCTTGCGATACAAGAAAACCGGAAAGCTCACATCAGAAGACGTAAACTAAAAAAACGCCGCCCTCAAGGAAATTCCCTCGAGGGCGGCGCACTTATTTATGGTCACCTCTAAAAACCTCATGTGAGCGAAAATGAGCAGTGCGCACCATCTTCGTCGTCAAACCTCCTCGTAAGGCATACAGCCTTACTTCGTCGGCTTTCCTAGAAGCTGGCACACCCTGCCCATTTTTGCTTTTCACACCGGTTTTTAGAGGTTCCCTTATATTATACCTCTTCAGTTTTCACTGTGAAACCCATCGCGTTCAGCGGACCGGTAGTGGCCGGAAGCTCAGATTTCGTGACTACCTTTGTGGCAGTAACGCGGTATTTCTGATTAGGGAGCTTGTTCTTGCCTTCCTTGCGGATCTGAGCAGCAAACCCCGTGTAACCCCAGTTGCAGTCACACTGTCCGATGATTCCAGGAACTGCTCCGACACCCTGCGCATCGTAGTATTTATGACCAGCAACCGAGTGCTGCCACATATCGTACTTGGTGATGTACTTCTTGACCTTTGCCTCGGATATGTATGCGGCAAGCCACAGGGGGTAATCCTTAAGGTCATCGTAATTGAGGTGGCAGCATACCCAGTTGACGTTCGTGTATAACATCGGCTGATAGTTGTATGCGGCTATTGTGTCCATAAAAGCCTTGCACATCGCCGTGCATACAGCCTTGCCGAGTTTATACTGCGACTCCATCTCAAGGTCGTAAGCTATCGGATAGGTGATCTTCCCGTCCAGCTTGTTTGCCTTTATCGTGCTGATAAGCCACTCTGCCTCTGCCTTAGCCTGTACCGCATTCTTGGCGGTGCTGAACAGGTACACACCAACATATAAGTCGGCGGCCAGACAGCCCCGAACGTGCTGCAAGAAATACTTGTCCATATTCGTACCGTATGCAGCCCGGATCATAGCGAATTTGACAGGATATCCGAGGATTTTTCCGGACTTAAGCGCCGAGTAATCGACATCGGGCTGACAATAGCTGATGTCGACACCTGCATACTTAGCCATTATTCCTCACCATCCTTTTTATCCTCACGTTCTGATTTCTTTTTCAAGACCTCAATTGCCTTTGTAATGACTGAGGGAATAGGTACACCCATCAGTCCGGCATTTTCGATTATGGAGATAGTTTCATTTGCAATAAATGCAATGACAGTCGCGTCCCGAATGAAATTAGACCCCATGATCATATCAAGCCGGCAGGCAACAAGAACAACAAGCAGAGAAACTCCTTTTCTGCAAAGTCCCTTCCAGCCTGCACGGCTCTCCAGTGCGCCGTTCTCCGTCTTTTCAGACTTGTGAAATACTCCAGCGACAATAAGACCTGTCGCATAATCAACGCCCATGAATATCAGCAGCGTGATCAGCGCGGCGTCAAAGCCACCAAAAAAACTTGCAATAGTGCTTCCTACCACGCCAATTGCGGTACAAATTCCGTCTTTCATATCATTGCCTCCAGTTCGTTTATCTTCGCACGCCAGCTTGCACGCTCCGCAAGCTTGTCCGCGTATTCCTCCCGGGTCGCAGCTCCCTCCGCTATTTTTGCGGAGATGTAGTCTGTTTCAGCAAGTTTCTCCTTGAGGTCGGAAATCTCGATTGCCGCAGAAACCCTCGCACGCTCTGGGGCTTTCTCATCGTCGGAACGGAGCACCGGAATGCCTCCGACAAGCTTGTAATTATACAGCCCGTCCGCGTCAGCAAGACCATGCTCTAAATAGTGCCCCTGCGCATGGTGATACTTGTCGCCCTCCCCGCGGTCAATCTCAATCCAGCTTGCACCGTCGACAAACGCGCTGGAATTGATGTCAGTGATTATCCCGCCAGAATCTGTTCTGACGTAAACTATGTATTTTTCCATATTAGCCTCCTTAAGGTTTAAAGTTCCGCGCTAAGGATTATACTACCGGTGGTGTCGGGTTTGTGGCTGAGTTCGTACTGCTCCCCGATAGTCAGTGAGTCGGCAGCGTTCACAAGCAGCTTGACAGCGTTTGAATTGCACCCACGCACCTGGATACTAGCTGCCTCAGAGTAAACGCTTCCATCCTTTGTGCTACTAAGCACAACGTTTTCAAAAGAAACCGAAGGAACAGTGCGGAACGAAGCCGGCGCGTACAGATAGAAAAGCGCATAGCTCGTGCTGTAGGCTTCGGCGAGCCCCGCGCGCAGCAGGCTCCCGCGGAGCACATACAGGTACCGCTGACACTTCGCAAGCTCCGTCGCCGGGTCGGGCGGGACGAACGGCGTCGCCAGTGACCCACTCTCCAGCTTGACCCATGCGAGCTTCAGAGAATTACCGGCTTCGGTGCCCTTGTTAATTCCTACGGACACTGCGGATATGTACTCGCTCTCGGAAAGGTCAACCGATACTTTATTTACCCCCTTGTGAAGCAAGGAAGTGTAATAGCTGTCGACGTAATCTCCAGAAGCGTTCACAGTGCGGATTCTCGCCGACCAGGCCCCTGATACTTCCAGGACGTTCAGAGAGAGTGTGTATTTCCCGGGCGCAAGCGGTTTTTCGATTTTCTGCCAAAAAGCATGGGTGTTTGAATCTGGATTTATGGCTGATGTAATAAGTATGCCATCGGCATTTGGTCTTACAGAGCATTTATTTCCCTCAATGTACCATCCATCCACTGTATAACCGCTGGAATACTCGTTCTGTCCGCGCTGATTTACCAGGAAATCAGGATTTATAAGCAGATACGGATTTACGGGATTCACATAATCTGCGATATCAGCAACAGTGTGAGTATGCCCCACATCCGACTTGTCACCAAGCCTTTTCTCCAGCTCTGCCCTAGTTATAAACGCCAGACTGCTGACATTAACATTAACATCGTAGGTCTGCGAAAGTGCGATAACCGCCGTGAATATCTCCATAAAGTCCGGATAATCAACCGACGACGGTATTTCTTCGCCGTTCGCGTCCTGATATATCGCGAACAATACCTCTGTTTCGCCGTCAGAGGCATAAACACCGACCTGTTTAAACGTGCAGGCTTCCGATATGCCGTCGTTGCGAATCTGCAGCTTGAGCTGCAAACCACTGCTGCCGTCCAGCCTTACCTGTTCCGCAATCAGTACAGTCACATCAGACAGTGTCGAGGAAAGTTCTGTCTGGTCTTTGAGTGCATCGGACTCCACATGCCCGCTGCCCACAGCCGCTCTTGACAAGGTCAACACCTTGCCCGATGTCAGGGATTGTTCGAGTAGTTCCAGCCCGACATCCGTTATTGCGTTGTCATTCCATGTTGCCATCATTAACCTCCGCATATATAGTTTTTACCTTGCCGCCCAGCTTGGTTCCGGCATGGACATCAGCAGCGGCAGTGATTCCAGCAATACGCGGGTCGTAAATTATACCGCGCAAATGCTTGATTTTGCCGCACATCAAAGTCTTAACATTAACGCCTGTTTTCGCGTCGATGTCAATAATGAAAACTGTTTCATCAAGCACGGAACGGATATTTTTATAGTAATTTACCTTGGCCAGGACCCGTTTGCGCTTCTCCTCGTCGCTGCCGCTGTTCCATATATAGATTTTGAAATGAAAAGGAGGACCGTTGTATTGATTCCATTCAACGACCTGGACATTTTCATAAATACTCCGCAAAGCAGTTTCAACCGCATACTTAGTGCCTTTGTATTTGTGGACAAGAAGACACTCCTTGACTGCCTGCCGCTTGCTCTCAATTGACGAATCTGCCTCATACCACTGTATCTTGAGATCGGCGGCGAGAATATCAAGAACCTTTTCCGGAAGCTCGTCCACCCTCGGAAAGACAGCCGCATACTCTGATTGAGCCGCCACCTTGACAAGTTCACCCGCAACAGCGTCCGCAAGTTTGACCTTGTCCGTGTCACGGGTAAGCGAATACGGAAAGGCGGCAAGCAGCGCGTCTTTTTCTGTGATCAGCTTACTCATCTTCGTATCCTCCGTTCGTTATCACGGATTTCGCAATGTCGGTATGCGCTACCTGCGGGGTAAGGCGGTCAGAACCGTCACGAAGCGAAACGAACACTGGCGACTTGATATCAACACGCTTTGCACCAGTATCCTTAAGCAGCCACATGAGCCGTGACGGATTTATATCCCGGCCAATTTTCCTGCACTGCCACTCCACATATTCCTCAATTGCGCTGCGTATCGCCGCTTCGATCTCCGCCGCCGACTTCTCGGAATTGCGGTCGATATAATATGTAAGATTCACGCTGAACTCAACGACAAGCGGGTCGAGAACCTCAACAACGTCCGTAAGCGGTCTGACCTTATCGTCATTGCAGGCGGCAAGTATAGCGTTCTTCGTTCCATCATCGGCGATTTCGCCGTTTGTCATTATCGCGAAGATGTTCACATATCCCGGCTTGTCCTTGGGACTTATCGCGCACACGTCCGCTATGCTTGTTGATACCGCCTTTGCGTGATACTCATAGGCTCCCTTCGGACCGGCGGTGCTGAATGCCTCCAACCCGGCTCTCATGAGCTCATAGTATTCATCGTCAGTCGCGCGTTCAGCGCCGCTGTGGGACGTTTCCACATTTTCACAAGACGAAAAATACATAACATTATCTACGTCCACAAGCTTATTGATCTGCCCGGGCGCGTAGCCGTTACCGACTTCGCCCTCCGTTTCGCAGACAATCGGAACATCGACCGTGACCTCCCCGATATTGACCGCCGCATCCTCTGTGACTGTCCACATGAGCGCCCCGCTGCTATCGGTGACCCTTGTTCCCTTGGGTATCGGTATCGCCGTTTCCTGCGGCGCTGACAGCGTAATGCGCACCACGCATTCCGCCGGCTTTGCTTCCGGTCTTGTCACATTGTATATCATCTCTCCGAGTGCGTCGAGGTTTTCACCCGCCGCCCGGGACGGCAGGTTCTGATTTGCCGCGTAATTCACGATTATGCGCTGCTGTATGATTATCCCGGCAACCCACTGAATAAACAGCTTATCAGGGTCTGACGGCAGCAGCGTGTGTCCTGTGAGTTCCTCATACTTGGCGGTAAGGTCTGCAACGACTTCCGCGCTGTCGGTCGAAACAAACTGATAATCAGTCGCTCTGCTCATCTGCTATGCTCACCTCCACCGTTAATGCCATTGTGCCGTCCGCTGATTTTTCAAAGTACACATCGTCCAGCTTTGCACGCGGCTCAAATTCTTCAATCGCGTCCGAAATCTCCACGAACGCTATCGTTTCCGCAGCGTCGATAGGCTTGTCCACGAACTCCATAGGCAAGCCGAATTCCCTATGCATGGGTACCGTTCCGCGCTTGGTATTCAGCAGGAGCGCGATATTCTGCAGTACGGAAAGCAGTTCGCTGTCCTGCTGCAGGGAAAGCGAGTAACCGTCGGCGGCGCTTACCTTGTATGACATTTCATCGCCCCCTTACTTGTTGTATTCTTTGAGTGTTATCGCTACCCCAGCGGTTATAAGCTCCGATTTTTTACCGTAGATTTCCTCGGTAACGTTAAGTTTCGTAATTACCCAGCGATAGTTGCCTATCACCCTCTTGCCGATCACGAATTTAAGCGTTTTGCCGGTCTTTTTGTACTTTTTCAGCTTATCCAGCTCCTCCGCGACCTTAACGCCGAGAATCTGCGAAAGCGTCATGTTGAACGAAACCGTATCTGCGTCGTTTCCCGTGAATTCAATGATCTCATTCCCGCCATGCCGCTTGTGACTTCCGTAAGACGCGGAACTGCTTATTTTCAAGCCCGAAAAAGTTTCAACTTTGTTTGTTGAAACTGTGAAAACAACTTTCCCAAGACTGCCGACTTTCATGTCAACCCTCCCATGATAATGCCGTCGCCGTTGAATTCATCGTTGTATTCACACACCACAGTCTGACCGATGAACGGCAGCCAGCCGTATATCTTCACCGTGATCTCATGCGCGTGTACGCACCCGCCTGCACATTCGATGTCCGGCGACTTCCCGCTGATCTCATCAGGGTGGCTCTTGGTGTATTCCGCGCCGCTGCTCAGCTCCCTGTCGGCTGACGCGTGTTTCTCGCTGACAGTCCACGATTTTCCGTCCGATTTCAGCGCCAACGTAACGAACGAAGAATGATCAAGGACAGGCAGCCAGTCCGAAACGATGTCCACATCAGGAAACCTGACCCTTGCCATTCTTTTTTTAACGTCCACAACGGTGACCATTCCGATTCTAAACATCGTCAACCTCCGTAAAGTATCTGATTTACCCGCGCCTGCACCTGCTCATAGCTGTGTCCAGCGGCTTCAAGCAGTTCCTTGCGCTTGGGATATACGTCCCATTCGCCACGGATCACCTGCATAGCCAGCTCTTGTATCTCATCGCTGCTGTCCGTCTTGCCCTCGCTTGCCTTTTCGCTTTCCAGGCATTTTCGCAAGGTGACCTGCGTAGTATAGCCGCTCGAAGATATGCTGTGCTTAGCGGACTTGACGATGTACTTACCATCGCCAAACCCGAAATCACACAGTTCAACAATGTTTCCTGCGGCAAGCCTGAGGTCGCCGGGAAACGTAAATGTCCCGGTGATTTCAAACTTGTTGTGCAGACGGAGCAGCTTGTGTGCGAGTTCCTGCGCCTCCGCCTTGCTTGATACGCGCTGGCACACCTGTAAGCATTGCTGATTGTCGCTGTTCTCGTTATAATTCTCAGCATACTCGGTCGCCGAAATAACCGCGCCGCTCGTGGTGGTGTAGTACACCCGGCATGAAGTGTAGCAGTTGTTCGTGCCGGTGGAAAGCTTGTACTTAGTGTAGCCGCCATCCTCGCCGAATTTTATCTTTCTGACCGCCTTTTTTCCCTCGTAAGCCGCCTGGTCGAACACCACCAGAATATTATTGGTGGCTTTCAAGGAGCAGCCGGCATTATGGCACAACTTCTGAAGGAAAGCAATATCCGATGTCTGATACTGCTCCACGCGGGAATACCTCGGATTGAACTCGCTTTCAAAAAGCACTCCCATTCCATTCTGCCGCGCTATCTGACCTGCTATCTCTGAAAGTGTGATGTTCTCCCACGACTTGGATTTCAGCGTCTGCCGCACGGTATTGCTGAAAGCCAGCGATGTTGCTTTAATGGTAACGGTCGCTGGCGGGCCCTGTGCGTCTATGCTGTCAAGCTCGAACTGACCGCAGTCAAGTACTGCGTCCTTGCCATCGTTGTTCCCGTTTCGGAGTACAATGACGGCGGATATCTTAAGCCCCTTACCAGTCTGAATCTGCGTGTTAGCCGTGCTGCCAGACTTCTTGGAGCTTGAACTTTTTGTGGAGCTTGAAGAACTCGAAGAGGACGAAGAACCGCCCCCGCCGACGGATTTAAGATTGGTACCCTTTATGTATCCATTCTTGCCGGAATAGGTGATTTTCGCCCAGCTCGAATAAAATCCGTGAACCTCAACGATAGTGCCGTAAGGGAGTTTGCCGATCACCTTGTATTTCTCGCCAGCGCCCTTTCGGATATTTACGCCCGTTGAGGCGGTCACTCTGTATCTCGGTTTATCGGTACCCCCGCTGTCCGAGGAACTCGAACCTGAAGACGTTGATGTCTTTGTGCTGCCCTCCGGCGCGGCGGATATCACCGAACCGCCCAGCGCACCGCCATCAATTATGCTGTTCAGCCATTTCCGCAGCCATTTGCCGTCACGGTCGCAGACCTTTATCTGCAGGTCGTCAGCCTCGTCCTCTTCGTTGTCCGTGTATGTGAAAGAAAGCCAGTCCTTATTCACATACACGGATATGTCCACGCCGTTAAGAACTACCTGTGTTTCGGCACGGCGCGCAAGGTGCTTGTCGCTCATCCGCTCACCTTCTTCCACGGCGGCAGGTTGTCCGCCGTTATTCTGTCCTCAACATCCGGAACACCGAGGACAACGCCCTCCGAAAAGATGTAGATGTATCGGTATTCAGGATTGGCATTAATAAGTACGTCCGTGAATTTCACATCTCCGTACACCTGGTGGGATATGCTGTCCCACATATCGCCCTGCTGCGTCGTATATGTGATCAAGCGTACACACTCCTTTGCCTGTCTATTCCCGCTTCATTCAGCGCGTCCTTTACCATGTCAATAAGCTGCTCGGACATCTCCTGCAGCTTTTCCTCGGTCATATCGCTAACTTCTCCGTTCACAACAAACTGGGGCGCTATGGTGATCTGTGCGCCCGAGCCGCCGGAAAGCAGCGCCCTGGTGTTATCCGCGTCAACAACTCTTTCACCGCCGCGCATAGCCACAAGTTCCGGTCCTTCCTCGCCTACAAGGGCAATGCCATTTTCTGCGTAGTCAGTACCGCTTGCATAAGCGTTCTCAATATCATGGAAACCGCGCACGCTTCCCTCATACGCCTTGTCAGAAGCGCTCGCCCCTGCCAGGGCCTGTGCAGCGGCTGCCGCAACAATATCCGCCGCTGTGGTGACCGAGCCTTTCCCAGCAAGGATAGCGTCAGCATAAGCCTGTATCGTAGCTTTTGCCGCTTCTTCTGCCTGGTCGCTCAGTTTCATATCCTCAACGGCTTTTTCCATGTCGTCAACGATACCGTCCATTGTATCGTCAATATCGACCTTGTAGTCGGCAAGCGATTTCGAAACCTCTTCCTGCGCCTTTTTCTGCTCCTCAAAGTTCGTGACCATGGTTTTCAGTTCTTCATCGGTCGCGTCAGCCATGCCGGCGATGACGTTCACCGAATCAGAAGAACCGTCCGCGAACGAGGCAATCACATCTCCCAAGCCCTCAATGTCGCCAGTCCTCTTGGATAGCGATTCAAGGTTATAGTTGTAATTGTCCCAGTATTCTGTCTGCGAAGAAAGCGCGTCATTGATAGTCTGAATGCTTGTCGGTAGAGTTTCCTCAGCATTTGTCCAAAGGTTGTATTGGCCATTTACACTGTCGTAAGCCGCCTGATATGCGTCGTTGTAAGCCTGCAAAAGCTCGGTTGTCTGGTCGGTGACGTCGTTTACCGCTATGGATACCGCGTCATATGCGGAAACCATCTGCTCAGAAGCACCGGAAATTACATCGCTGTATTCTATGCCGACGCTTTCGCACTCAGCAATAGCCGCGTTGACCTCTGCCAAATCAGAAAGAACCTTGCTTCGTTCTTCTGATGCCTTGTCGAGGTCCTGTGTATAATCGCTCTTCCCGAAGATATTTCCAAGGAATGAGTAATCAAGAGTATTTTCAACAAAATTCTTTTCTCTGAAATACGCCTGATTATAAGCAATCTCGGCTTTTTCAGCTTGCTCCTGTAATTGCTGCTGCTTGATAGTCAGTTCTGCAATATTATCCTGTGCCGCTTTGTACTTTGCCTGTATGCTGTCAGAACCCGCCGCCCTGTCGATAGCACCAGAAAGGCCGTCCAGTTTGCCTGTAACATTCTCAACGGTCAGCCCAAGGTCAGGATACAGCTCATTCAGCTTTTCAAGAATCGGCTGCATAAGCGCTTCCTTATGCGCCGCCGTTTCCGACGAAGATGCAATATCCTTCAGTTTTGCCGCCAGTATCTGAGCCTGTTCCTGCTGGTCAGCAATAGAGTCAGTCCCCTCATGATACGAGGAAAGCAGGTCAGATGTGGAGTCATGCAGAGAATCTATCTCCGAATACAATTCCGAGACGGAAAATGACTGCTGCTCAATAGTCGCGGTCGCTTCGTCAAGGTCATATTTCAGAGCGCGTGCCTGGTCTGAGGTTTCGCCGTATGTATCACAGGCGGTCTGATAGTCGCTGTTAAGCTGTTCGACTCTGTCCTGCTGTTCCTGCGAAGCTGTTGTCAGTGTCAGCGTTTCAAGCCTTGCCGCTTTCGTTGCCTCAGAGTAACCGATGATTCCCGCTGTAAGCGCAACGACCGAAACAGCAATGATTCCCGCTGGATTAGCGAGCATTGCCGCATTCAGCTTCATTTGTGCGCCGGCAGCGGCAAACTGTGCCGCCACGTTCTTTGAAAGGTTGATATTCAGCAGCATGAGCAAGCCGTTCTCGCTTGCCTTTATGCCGATACCAGCCGCCGAAAGAGCGTTAGAAATCTTTTTCACCGCCGTGAATGCCGTGTATCCTGCAACAACAACGCCGATCTCCGCACCAACCGCCATGATAGACTTGACAACGGTGGGATTCTCCTCACAGAATTCATTTATGCCGGTCATGATCTGTGTGCCTGTCTGAGTAAGCCTGCGGAGCTCATCCTCATACAGACTGCCGACAGTCATCTTAAGACCGTCGGTGGCAGAATCAAGCAGTGTAACATCACCCTGCAGATTGTCAAGTTTGGTGTCAGCCATCTTCTGCGCCGCTCCGGTGCAGTTGTTTATCTTCTCGGTAAGGGACTGGAAGTCCTCGTCCGAGGCGTTGATCATTGCAAGCAGGCCGTTGTAGCCGCGCTGTCCGGCAATCGCCATAGCGTTCTGGACACGCTCTGCCTCGGTCATCTGCTCAAAGTAGCCGCGCAGTTCGTTTATGGAATCGGAGAACCCGTCAATAGTGCCATCAGCATTTACCGCCGAGTATTCGACTTCTCCGAAAGCGTCAGCTGTGAGGGTCGCGCCATTGAGCAAGCCGTTGAATGTGTTTTTCAGTGCGGTACCTGCAACAGACCCCTTAACACCAGCATTAGCCATAAGACCAACGCCGACCGCAACATCTTCAATGCTGTATCCGAGCGCCCCGGCTATCGCGCCCGCGCCAGAAAAGGTTTCGCCCATGGTGGCAACGTTGGTGTTGGAGTTCGTAGCGGCCGCTGCAAGCACATCGGCAAAGTGCGCGGTATCCTTTGCAGTAAGCCCGAACGCAGTCAGGTTATCGGTGACGATATCCGAAACAAGCGCAAGGTCTTCACCGGAAGCGGCGGCAAGGTTTATCATGCCGTTCATACCAGAAAGCATCTCGTTCGCATCCCAGCCTGCCATACCCATGTAGGTCATAGCCTCTGCCGACTGGTTTGCAGTAAACGAGGTCTGCGCACCGAGTTCCTTTGCTTTGGCGGTCAGTTCCTGCATCTGGACTGCGTTCGCGCCGGATAGAGCCTCGACAGTACTCATTGTGCTGCCAAACTCCATCGACACATCAATGCATTCCTGATATGCGTCCGCTATCTTCTTCAGCGCAGTGCCGATTCCTGCCGCCATCATAGCCGCCCCGACGGTTTCAAACGCCGTTGCGCCGGCGTCACCATATCTGGCGGCTTCCTCAGCAGCTCTTTCTTCCTGCTTGGTCAGTTCCTCGACCTGGGTTTTCAAGCGGTTGCTTTCACTTGTAAGCTGGTTGATATCAATGCCTGCCTCAGAGAGCTTCTGACCCATCTGCTGTAAGCGCTGATTTTTGTCCGCAATAGCCTGTTCGGTGTTCGCAATGCGGTTTTTCAGCTCGACTTCACGCGCCGAAAGCTGCGCCTCCTGCACCGTAGTGTCCTCGGTGCTGTTCTTCAGCTTTGCAAGTCCGCTCTGAGTGATTTCGAGCTGCTTTTCATATGTATTAAGCTGCTTGGTAGACCGTTCAATGCCTGCCTGCTGTTTCTGATAGGCGCTGATATCGCTTTGCTGCTTATTCAGCGTCTGTATCTCCTTCTGAGTTTTATCAAGTATCTTCTGGGCGGAGTTGAACGTTCCCTTGAAGTTCTCACCCAGCCGCGCGCCGAGTTTGAACAACATTTCATACTGCTTGCTTGCCATTCAACCCTCACCCTTTCTTACTTTTCTGCTTCTCTAAGGAGATCATTGTGTGCTACTATCCATCGCTGTATTTCTTTAAGGGGCTGCCCCAGCCAAAAGGACACAGGCGCATATCCGGTCTTAGCGAGTATCAGGATATTACGTCTCAGCGTTTCAACGTTGCAGTTCCCAGCAAGAAAAAACGCGCTCTGTTTCTCACCTGATCGAAGTCTTTGATGGGGATTTTATAAAAGAAATCCACGCCGACAGGCTTTGTACAAGCCCTAGCAGCTACGCGGATAAGGTAGTTTCCATCGTTAACAGCGCCGAAATACATGGGTTTTCTCAGCATTCCAAGCTCTTCTTCGATATTCAGCGCATCCGCGCCTGTCAGTTTGTCGAAGTCAAACGCCAGCTCCGTGATCTCCTCGCCGTTGTAAAGTACAGGCTTTGAAAGGTGCAGCACATTCTCTACACTGGTATCCGCCATCTTGGCAAACTCCTTTTCCACGAGATCGTCCAGGGTTTCGACCTTTTCAGATTCAACATCAGTCTTTGCCATATTCAAACTCCTCCTAAAAGAAACGCCGCTCCCTGCATTTCGCAGGGAACAGCGATAGTAATTATCAGGACATACCCAGACACTTGCGGATCTCCGCCGCTCTGTCCTTGCCGGTGTGGTCGATGTAACGGAAATTCAGCGGGTCATACTCGCAGAGCTTCTTGCCGTTCGCGTCGATTTCCGCATAGTAGTGTACCGCGTATTCGCCGTTTACAGATATCGGCGACGCGTTCTTGACGGTACCGCCGGTCAGCTTTTTCGGCACAACGCGCATGATGATCTTCTTCTGCTTGGTTTCAAGCTCGCCCTCGCTGTAGTTGTAGTGCTGGTCAGCACGCCACAGGGAAAGCGTGTGGACGCGTTCCTCCGCAAGAGCGTATGCCGCCTCGTTCGTGTGATTGAACTTGAACGTAGTGGTCATAGCCTTGAGGTGAGCCGCAACAGGTATCTCAATTTCACCGAGAACGCCAGCGCCGCTCACGTTAAAGACCTCGTTTTCAAAGTCCGGAAGGTCGACCTCCGCAACTCCGTAAAACATCTTTTCGTCCTCATACACGGAATAGGCGATTACGCCCTCGTCAACACCATTAGGCATTTGTGTTCCTCCTTTCGTTAAGAGCCAAGCGCAGCCTCAAGCATATCCACGCTGTACTGAACGTGCATATCTATCTGCTGTGCCGGTATCGGTGATGCCGCCTGACAGTCAAGCCGGAACATACCGTTCATAAGGTTGGTGACAGGATTCAGTTCCGAAGAATATGCGATCTCGCCGCCGTAGAGCTTACCCTCCGCCGTCAGACCGTTCAGCCATGCGTTGAACGCATTGATGATAGCGTCACGCAGCGCGGGGGTCAGAGGCTTGTCGATGTACTGCCAGAATGTATTGATGAACGTGTTGCATATCCAGTCCTGCACTCTGTTGGTGCAGATGAACATCTTGGCTACATCGCTCGTCTTGGGATAGCAGCCCAGATAGTTTCCCCACAGGGTCCAGCCGCCGTTATTCAGCACGGTGACCACCCCGGCAGATACGCTGATAACGTCAGCCTGCGGAAGTGAAAGCGTTACCTCGGTGCCATCCGCGCAAACCGCGCCGGTGATGGATACGGACTTGTTGGACGGAGACTCGTAAGGGCAATCGGCGTTGCCGGAATCCACCTTTGCGATAAGCCCGCACATTATAATGGAAAGGTCAAAGAGATAATCGCCGCTCTTGACCATCGGCCAGCATACGATCATGTCCTCGGATACGTATCCGTTGTCGGTCTTGTGCTTAAGCACCTTGGAATAGTCATTGACTGTCTTGGTGTTGATGTCCACGACCGCCTTGGCGCGGAACAGTCCATTGATACTCGGCGCTTTCGCCGCCATCACCGCCGCTACTGTCGGATCTGTTGACCAGCCGGGGGCGCATATGAGGTCAGGAACAATCCCGACAACGCTGCGGCACATTTCAACTGTTTCCACAGCCATCTCAACGTCCTCTGCCGTGATGGTGGAAAGGTCTGCGACATCATAGCCGATCTTGAGCTTGTCGGCGCTGTAGCTCGACGAGTCTGACAGCAGCTCGATACACAGCGCGTTGCCGCTATAATATGCCTCGTAGTCAGTACCCTTTGTCAGTACTGCTGACGTACTTCCTGCCGTTACCTTAAGATCGTCGTTTATGATAGCGTCAGCGGTAAGCTCCACGATGTGATCAGTTACTGTGTATTCCTCGACTGCAACAGCCTTCTTGTGCTTTGTCGGATCGAAGATGTTGTAGAATATCGCCGGCGACATACCCATGAGTTTATGGTATCCGTACATCGCCTGGCAGAGATTCCACTTGGGCGAGCCGTCCGCGTTTCTCCACTCGGCGCTGTAGCCGCCGAGTTCCTCCGCCTCGCTGAATCCGGACGAAAGCTGGGGCTTGCCGGTGTAGCCCTTACCGCGATGGCAGGGCCATGCGCCTATGAAATAAGGAATACCGACCGCTGCGGTCTGCACCGCAACAACGCCGGTATCGTCCTTATATGTGTTTATGCCATGTCTTAAAGCCATGGTTTACTCCTCCTTGCCTGTGATTTTCCTGATAAGCGCGTCATACGGAATGTAAATACCGCGCTTTTCTTTCAGGTCGCTTCTTGCCTTAGCAACATTATGGTCTGCGACAATAAGCCGCTCGATCTGCGGATAATCCTTGAGCTTTTCGCCGAACGATTCAATAATTTCAGCCTTTGAGCCGAAATATATCCTGCCATTCGTGACAACTCCGCGTATCGAGGGACCTAAATAGACCCAGACCCTTGACTCTTCCACCGCGTTCTGCCCGCCCTGCTCCGCCTGTTCCGGCTGTTCGGACGGTACTTCATCGCCGATGGTCTTTACCTCAGACATTTCCTCCGAAACGTCGGTTTTCCTTGCCAAAGAAATCAACCTCCCTCTGTATTGGTCTGATGTGAAATGTGCCTATCATTTCGCCTGCGTAGTAGGGCGCGGTATCATCGGGATAGACGACCGACTCAACTCCCTCATGCTCGTCCAGTACGAACTCTTTCCCTATCTGCACCTGTTCAAGCAGCCGCTCCTGCACCCTGTCCATCAGGTTGAGGAGCATTACAGCACCGTCCTGCTCGTCCTGCGAGTACACGCAGAAGATAAAGCGCACCGCCGCCGTGTATTCGGGATTAGGATAGCCGTTCTCGCTCCGATGGTGCTTGCTGTCGATGAACTGAACGATGATATACGGCGCGAGTTTCTTTGCCGAATTGCTGTCAGGCAGGCGCATGAGATACACCGCCGGAACACGGCTTTTCTCCTTTGCGTCGCCTTTCTGGACTGCCTCCGGAAGAGAAACGTTCTTTATAGCGTCCTCACAGAACTTTTTCAGTTCCTGAATGAGTTTTACCCTTGTCATTCGTCAATCCCCACCTTTAAGATACCTCTGCAATGCTACTTCTACATTAATTCCCATATCTTGAGCGCGTTTTTTTACACGGTAGTATTCTCTGGTACCTTCTGTACGCTTTTGCTGTTCCCACCAACCATTTAATATAGCCATTACATTGTGTTCTAATCGTTCACAATATGCTTCATTATGGGCAGTGTCTATAACCTTGCTCACATCATCATTTGCCTTGATGATTTGCGGAATTGATGGACCATATTTTTGTTCAAGAGGAACTCTATGAGTAGTTACACGTTCATATATTCCTATAGGATATTTTTTTGTTGGTTTTATGAACGCATGTTTTAATATCTCACTGTTGCCGTTACGGTTAACTTTCACACGTAATCCCTCTGATGTAAGAGTAGCCCCAAACGCTAATAGAGGAATGTGTTCCCCGGAATACTTTATCAAACTGCCGCTTTTAATGCTGCTGACTGTAACATTGACAGACTGTTTGATTTTTCCGATTTTCAAGGTGTTATGTTTTTGGATTGCTCTTGCTGCGGCTGCCCTGCCTGTGATTACAGCGCGCTGTATTGCTGAACGATCTGCTCTCTGAAAAGCTTTTTCCATTTTTTCCTCAAGCGAATTCATCAAGTCATATACGTCACTCATCATAGCACCTCAGTTCCAGCGTGATAAGCCCCATCTCGCATTTGGACGTAACTACCGAATACTTGCGGAAAAACGTCTTACCTAGCGCCTCGCCGTCGTCTATCTCAAAGCGATGTCCCTGTTCGGGGATCACCCCGTCAAGGTCCTTCTCGTTGATATAGGCAACGGCGGTCACAAGGTATATGCCCTCAGCATGGTCGCTCTGAATTATAGGTCTGTCAGACTGCTTGACCCGCTGGAGAATGATCGGTATATCTGCATACACCTCTCCGTCATATTTCACCGTGTGACTTTCCGCAAACTCCTCGGTGTTCATCAGCACATTAGCGATATCGGACTTTACCATGTCCTTAAAGCCCATTATTCGCCCTCCGAATCATCGGAAAGCGCGTCGGCGAAAAAGTCGTCAAGCGCCTTGATGAGCTCCTGCTTGGTCGCAGCTGCAGATACCTCAATGCCGTATTCGTTTGCAATCGACTGCAAATCGGCTTTTGAAGTGTCCGGACCGTACTGCGGTATGCCGAAGTCATCGCCGGCGCTTTCGTCATTATCATTGTCATTACTTTCAGACTGAACCTCGCCGCGCTCGGCACCGTCCACCGCCTCCGCGATACCCTCGCGGACAAGCCTTAAGCCCAGTTTCTCGTCAACATCAAACGGCGGGTCCTTGGGTGACTTGGGCTTGACGATACCGTTAACCACCAACCCGAATGTGGTGTTTCTGATACGAATTAACACTGTATGCCTCCTATCAGCCTACAACCTTGCTTGCGAAGATATAAGGGGTATAAACCCTAGGCATTGCAATAGGTCTGGAATACAGCTCGACTGCTCTGGTGTTGTGCTTGTTGTCGACGAAGAGCTTGGAAACTCTCGACTTTGCGATGGTCTCAAAATTATCCCTGCCATAAGGCATGAGCGTTATAGCACCGTAAGCCACACGTCCGCAGTTCGGGAATGTTACCATTGCCGCGTCCTTGGGGAAGTAGCTCTTGGTCTTGCCGTTCTCGTCCTCGTACTTATTGCCCACAACGATAACTCTGAGGGTGTGCCCTCTGAAATTGAATGTACCCAGTTCGCTGATACCGGGCATAACGATACGCTCGTTTACAGCGCCAAAGTTGTAAGCGAGAGTCTTGTCCAGCATTACACGGAGTTCCTCGTTCTTATAGAATACATCGGCAACATCAGAGCCGATAAGCAGGTCGGCAGGCACCATTCCGCGATCGGAAAGCAGCTCGCACATAGCATATACATCACCGATGATATTAGCGTCAGCGGAGTTCCACAGATTCTGGGGGGTATAAGTATGCTCAGAAGCATCTCCGTCATAGAACTGAATGTGCTTGACCTCGCCGGGTGTATTGACGTCGATGTACTCCTGCATAGTGATCGCATTGTTCTGCATTACCTGTGCGCACATCCACTCGATTCTGCGGCGTGTTCTGATTTCAAGTTCCGTGAAATCTTCTGCAAGCAGACGGATAGCTCTCTGTGCAGGTGTAGAGCCCGTTACAAGAGCCTCGCCGAATCCGCGCTTTGACAGATCGTCAACCGTGAGCGAACGGGATTCTGCTATGTATGCCGGTCTGAATTCGGATAATTCGTAGCCATCGCGTCCAACGCTGATAGCGCCGCCGCGCTCTGCAACGAAACGCGCCATCTTACGCTGTCCGGCGCGCTTATACTCTACAAGCACCTTATTCGATGCAAAAATGTCGTTCCTGCCCGTGGTGAAGTAACGTTCGCTGAAAAACATTGATTCCGGCTTAGCCTTTTCAGCAATAGACTGTAACACATAAGACTGTGTGATGTCAAGATTAACTGCCATTTTGTCCTCCTTGTCAGTTAGAATCGGCGGCGGTAAACTCGATGCCATACTTGCGCAGGGTATCCTTGTCTGCCTCCGTCATCTGGTAGCTGTCCTTCATGATGATCTTGTTGCTGTTGAACTTGCCGCCGATGTAGATGGTCATGTTTACATCTTCGTCAGCCGGTACAGTGATATCATCGGTCAGAATACCGTAAGGCTCAAGCACCTCGCTGTCCGAAGACGAGGCGGTCGTTCCCAGAATCACAAGCGTGCCGTCCTTTGAAGATTTAGCCAGCACTGTGCCGCGCTTAAGCTCTCCTGTGTTCTTGCGGAGCTTTCCGGTGCCGACTCTTAACGCCGGATCCGTCCCGGCGACAAGGTTGTCAGCAGTAACCGTGCCGAGCTTGTTGAGAAGTTCAGTTGTCATTACTTATCCCTCCTTCAGTGCCTCGTCAATAGCTGCTAAAACCTCAGCCTCTTCCTGGGCTTTTGTCTGTTCCGCGCTGCCGTCAGCCTGCGGGGCAACTGCGTGAACATCTTCCACGCCGGAACCGCTGTAATCTGCCTTCATGTCGTTAAGGAACGACTGGCCTTTCCTTGCATTCTCCGACATGGCCTTGTAAGCAAGTTCCTCGGCTGTGCAGGGGTTCTTGTACTTAGCGTCAGCGAGGAGCTCCGGGCTTACCTGTCCGGCGATAGCCTCTATCTTCTCTAAGCGTGTGCGCTCGTCTGCAAGCGCTTTCTGCACAGCGGCGTCCATTGCCGTCTTGTTTTCGTCTGCGTGTTCTGCCTTGTAATCCTCTTCAACGCGTGCAGCGAGTTCGGGATTTTCTTTGCGCAGTTCAGCAAGATTTACTGCCATAGTAGTTTTACCTCCCTCATTGTTGTTTGATTTATTTGCATTGCCTTCGTTTGATTCAGGCTGTAATGCCATGTGGTGTGTCCCTGTAATATTTGGAGCATTATTTACAATCGGTATATTTTCAGGGCATGTTGCTCCGTAAAGCGGCATAAATCTGCCGCTCACATACAGTGCCGTCTTGTCAGCCGATGCAGCTATCTTGACTTCATCGCTCGTTTCAATGAGCTCGTCAACAAAGCCCTGCTCCTTGGCTTCTTTTCCGGTCATAAATGTTTCAGCCGACATCATACTGAGCAGTTCGGCTTCCTCTTTTCCGGTCTTACGCTTGTACGCTGCCAACATGACCTTGTCGTAAGCATCATTGGTCTGTGCCACTTTTCTAAGTTCATCTGCGTTGTAATAGCCAAATACAGGCGCTAATGACTTGTGTATCATTATCAGCGACCCCTCGGACGCCCTGACTGTATCAGCAGCGCACATAATGTGTGAGCCTGCTGACATTGCCACACCGTCAACGGTGCAGGTGATCTGTGTGCCGTTCGCAGCCATTTCACGTAGCTTGTTGTATATGACTATCGCAGTTGTACATGAACCGCCGCAGGAATTGAGCTTTATATCTAACTTTCGGCTCTTGGATATTGCCTTTAAGTCATCTAAAATCTCGCTTTCAACGATGTAATTTTCTTCCGTGGGCTTATTGGTGTCATAGTCAAACGGTCTGCTTTTTACTACCAAACCGTAAAGCACAAGCTCGGCGGTTTCCATATCAGCATCAGCCCTGACCGAATAGCCCTCACGCTCCGCGAAATACGCAGCGCCTTTATTCTTCATCGGCATTTTCTTCATCTCCATCTTCATCATCGTCAGCGATGTTATTCGTCTGGGCGGGTATAATGTTCTTTATAAGCTCGTTCTCCACCGCAAGAGCAGACATATTGTCCTCCCAGTTTTCGCCGTAGTACTCTCTTGTGATTTGCTCGTTCGTCTTCCAGCCGTGCTGAACCAGCATTGCGTTTGACTCGGCTTCCTTCTTGGGGTCAAGCTGTGTGAGCGCCGGACCGTCCCACCGCGCACCGCACCAAGCCGCTCGGATAAGAGGGTCGTCGAAGAAACCCGGTGCCCTTATCCTGCCGAGTGCAACAGCCTCAGCAAGCCAAGTTTCGTAAATTGGCTGGTTAAAATCGTTATTGACCCAGGAACGCCGCATTTTGATAGCCTCCCACGCTTCTTCAAGAGCGCCCTTTGACGCTGAATAAGACGCAGTGAACTCTTTGAGCAATACCTCATGCGGCATTTCAAGCGCCGCTCCGATCTGCTTAGAAATTGACTTGTTGAATGTTTCATATCCAGCAGTCGGAATGTTCGGATTACCGAACACGATTTTTTCGCCCTTTTTCAACTTAACGATGTTGCCAGGTGCCATTTCCGGCTCGTCCTCGTCTGAATCGCCATCATCAGAATGGTCGAACATCGGCATATCAGTCGAGTCCGTTTCCGTTTCTAGCCAGCCGGTAAAATACGTCTGAATGATTGCCGCTGTAAGTTCGCTTTCCGTGTATCTGCGGTTCTGCAGAAGCATTTCAATGACCGGGGCGAGATACGAAACGCCCCGATACTGGTCGGGACGCTCTGAATCCATGAGCTGTAAAACATTCGGTAATCCGGTCTTTTGGCTGAACGCCTCGACCCTGACCCACTTAATATCCGTAAGCATTGAAGAATACGGATAACCATTGCAGATATGATAGGCTACAACTCTTCCGCTGGCGTCAACCTCAACGCCATCATGAACAGCGTTATCACCACATTTACCCTCTGTCGCCGAAAAAAGACCGTTTGCAACTAAACTCAGCGGCGTACTTATCCGGTCAGCTTCAACAAGCTGAATGCAAAGAGAATATGGATTAAAGCGAGTCGGCTTGCGCCTTTTCAGCAGGGCAAACACATCGCCGCTCATCAGCCAGGATTTCACGGCTAACTGCTGCATTTCGTAGAAATTATTTATGCCCAGCGCGTCACATGACGACTTGTTCAAACACCATGCCCGGAACTCTGCCTCGGTGCGCCTGCACCATTGCCTTGCACTTTCCGGCGAAAGTCCAAGCAGTTCCGCGTCAAGACTGCACTTCATTCTGAGTCCCGGACCGACTATCTTCGTGCGATTAGTGTTCACAGCGGCGGCGGCTATCGGAGAAGCCATATATAGCATGCGCCCGCGCTGACGCATTGTTGCATTGTGAAAGTCTATATCCTCAATCGGCGCGCCCGAACGCGCATTGAAAGCCCTTAATGACCTTTTAGTAAGCGATGCTCCAGCGTCGCCGTATCCGCTTGCATATACATTTGAGCCGCTCATAAACGTCCCCCCTTTTCGTGGAATAACAAAGGCACGCCATTTGACCGGGCGTGCCTTGATTTATTAAATTGTAGATTTCACTTGTCGGCAATTGCGGCTCATGCGCCGTTTTTGCCCATAAAAAAAGCACCTCTTTCAATGTGCTAATATTTGTAATTTTTAGTTTTTTTGAGATTTTTTCAAAAAAGCTATTGACAACCACCTTATAATGTGGTATAATAATATTGTCAGAAGGGAGGTGAAAGCAATGATCGATAAAATAAAAGAGCTCATTAAGCTGCTGGAACAGCTTAACAAGCTCCTTCTCAAGGTAATTGAACTTGCCGGAACGGTTACCTTGTTGGTCTTGGCTATCAAGCAGATTGCAGAAATCTTCTGATAGCAACCGCAGCTGCGGGCGGTTATCCGCAGCCCCCTTCGGGGGTTATCAATATTATACCACGTTTCGGAAAGGAGGTCAAGAGGATATGAAAAATATAGTTAAGCTCGGCGGTCAGCTTCTTATCACGCTCGCACTTTGCGCCGTTCTGGTATTCGGAATAATCGGCGCTGTGAATCTATTCATAAAGTGAGGTTTTCAACATGTTTTTATATATCAAGGAATATCGAAAGCGGGCAAAAATCAGCGTGCCCAAAATGTCCGAAATTACCGGAATACCGATAAGGACTATTGAGGGCTTGGAAAAACGCGGCGACTGCCTTGTTTCCAACGCTCTGAAAATCACCGACGCGCTTGGCATCACCCTTAACGACCTGCTGACACCGCCACCTGACAACGCTGAGTAAGCCGTTTCCACATTCAAAGCGCCTGCCCGCAAGCAGGCGCTTTTTCTTCGGTGAAGAGCCGCATGCGCCGCTACTGCCGCGCACACAGCCCTCGGAGAAATTATGAACTCTGCCGTTAAAGCCCCAAACCGGCAGAAATCAAGGCGCGATCAAATTCGCGCCCTCTTTTCTGCTGATTTTTGAAATTGATTGCAAAATGTATTCATCTGTCCGTGGGGATTATGCCCACGGTCTTGCGCGTTGCCTTTCCGCGCAGAATGGCGTCATAGTATGCCTGCCGGTCAACAGCCTCTTCCAGCAGCTCGTCAAGCTTTGTCATGTCGAACTTGGTGATCTCCATGTCGCCGATCTTGTACGACTTGACGCCGCCAGATGTAAGCGACTCCTGCGCCTTGATAAGTTCGTCTATACGTTTTGTATAATGTTCATACATTTTACGAGCTGTATTTTTATTAATCATCGTTATCACCAATCATCGTAAAACTCACTTTTCTTGCGCTTACGCAGCTTTGCTTTCTTCTCTTTCATGGGAATTGACGCATTTTCTTCGCCCGGCTTAGCCGTTCGGAGCTTCTGCTCTATCGCGTCCCAGTCAGGCGAAAGTATCTCGCACGCCGCAAGATTGTAGTTCCGGATATCAAAAGCCTCGTTGCGCTCATGTCCGGGGATCTTCTGCCATTGCCAGGGGTGTTTCAGTTTCGGAACATACGCAAGGTGTTCCGACATCAGCTGTTTAAAGAATTGCTTGCCGTAATCGTCGCGCAAGGGAAAGTGACAGTAGTTAGCGCCGGGCGACTGAACGCGGAGGTTGTCCACGATCTTCTGCTTGCCGGCGTTAACGCCTATCTCATACACCCACACCTGCCCGATAACCTTGCCATTGACCACGATTTTTTGTTTCTTAGGCGGCGCGGTGTACGGTATATCCGGACGGTTCGCGCCCTTTATCGCAAACACATGGTCATATTGACGGGCAAGACAGTGCTGGCGGACTTCCTGTGTAAAGTGTCCGCCCTCGTCGATAAAAGTAAGCGAGATTTGCAACGAAACCCCGCTTTTAAACTTGTATTTATGAGATAATACCTCGTCAAGCCGCTGCCAGACTTCCTCTGTGTCAGGGCGTCCAAGGATAACGCCTTTCTTTATGCCCCATGTTTCACCGTATCGCCGGTGTCCCACGACCTCATATTCTAGTCGGTCGTCCTGTGTATCCACACCGCAGGTGAGCAACAGTACGCCGTCCGGCACTTCTGCCTCATAGACTTCACGCCGCGCCATAACATCATCTTCTGATGCCATGTCGCCGCGCTCTTCCCAGAGCTCGCCGAACTGCGTATTATACACGACCTGCAGCTTTGCGGAGTCTGTCCCCGCCTGCAGGAACTGTAATATTATCGACTCCCAGGTTGCCCACGGTGAAACCCATGCAGTCAGCCAGAACGAGCGCGTTTTGTGATGCTTTCTGGCTTCGGGAACCGTGGCGACCCATTTCGCCGGCTGACTCTTCATCGTGTGTTCGTCGGATATGCCGCCGCATTCCGGGCACACATAGAAAATCTCTGAAATGTGGAATATCTTCTTGTCGCCATTTTCGGCGGCATCGTACTCAAATCTGATATTATCAAATGTGAGCTCGACATACTCGCCGCAATGGGGACATTGAGTTTTCCACCGCTCCATCGTGCCTAAGTTGTAAGAGTTTTCGATAGCTGACGCCCCTTTTACAGTCGGCGTTGAAACCTCGACCATCTTCTTGTTGTAGAACGTTCTCGTTCTTGCAACCGCCAGCTCCCACGGGTCGCCCTCAGAGCCTGCACTCGTCGCCCACCTGTCGCGCTCGTCGCCGAATACATAACGGATAGGCATTGATGAAAGATCGTGCGCCACGTTCGAACCAGTCATGACGAGCACGCCGCCGGGGAACGACTTCTGCCGCTTGGTGTTCGCTGCGTCGCGTGACTTGGGATCAGCGACTTTGCGCTTAAGGCAGCGCGTTTCACGGATCATCGGCGCAATTCTCATTTCCGAGTAACGCTTAACATCGTCAATCGTGGGCTGTATCAGCAGTATCGGTCCGGGGTCCTGGTCTATGCAGTATCCGACCATGTTGTTAATGGTTTCAGACTTACCAACCTGCGACGCGGCGACAACTACGATATGCTCGATAAGCGGGTCAGTAAAACTGTCCAGGATATCAAACATATACGGAGTTCGCGACGTCCGCCACTTGCCGACTTCCGCTGATGACTCGGAGGTAAGTCGGCGGTTCTTGTCCGCCCACTGTGATACAGTGAGATCTTCCGGCGGCTTCATGCCGCTAAGGATCTTCGCAAGGCAGGCGTTCAGCTTGTTCACCCGATCTTTTTCTGATTCTCGGAACACACCGCCACCTCCCGCCGCTCAAACCCCTTTCTGACACACGGATTTATTGATATTATCGCCCGAATTAAAGCCGCATAGGGCTTGGTGGGTACGGTGGGAATCGAACCCACATGATCCGGATTAAAAGTCCGGTGCTCTACCATTGAGCCATGCACCCGAAAAGGCGGGAACGGCGGGTCCTGCCCCGCTGGCACTTTTCCTGTGTGAGATTAGCACCTAACTGCACACAGAAGATCTTGCGCGTCATCTTGCCGCGCTGCGTTCCCGTGTTGCGGTTGTTGCCTAGCACAACAGCCGCTTTCGACATTTGAAAGGACAACCCCTGCCGTTCATGTGCAGCGAGGGTCGATAGGTAGGCGGCAGCGGGGATCGAACCCGCCGGCAGTGGGCTGAACCAGTATAAATACTGACTTTTTACCATAACCGTATCCCGACATATACCACCGTCCCAAGACAGCAGGTCGGACTTGAACCGCCGACATAGGGATTGCGTCCCCCGCTCTGCCAACTGAGCTACTGCCACACGAACACCACAGTTCCACCTCGGATAGTGCGCTCCCGCATTACCTCTGTTTCACCGCGAACGGATGAGTAGTCCGCGCCTGTGCCGTGTATTGTATACACAACGTCTTGACAAGAGCCTGCGGATTTGCACCGCACGCGCTAAGGCGCGGCACTGTGCGGCTCTGAAATCTGCGCAGGGTCAAAGGAGAAAGCCCCTGCGCCTTGTATCGTCTGCGCGGTGTTGCAAGCCCGCGCTATTACTCTGTTTGAATCGAACAAAAATACCGCTTGGGCGCGGTGATCAGACTGGTTGAATGTTGGCTCTGTGTCCGTCGCCTCAAACGGTATTTTTTCGATTATATTGTATCACAAATATAAAGGGACATGGGGGACATTCGGGACAAATTGCAAAAATATCTGAAAAAGATATTATCAAAAATAGAAAATGCCCCGCAAAATCAGATGAAATCTGACTTGCGGGGCAGACTATCAAAAAAAACCATTTGTCTGCGGAATCCATTATGATCAGATGGTTTCCACACAGCAAAAGAAGTATTTGGCAGATATTCTTTGGAAAACTCCAATTGAACTCTCTATAAGACCTAAGCCAAACAAATCAGATAAGATCTGACTTGCTGGATTGTATGACTAATGCATTAGCAGCCATTGATCATTCTTAGTTCTTCCATTAGCCCTTTCTGTAAAACCTTTGAAAAGTTGATTCCTGCCTTTTCAGCCTCATCATTAAGTTTTCCAGGAATGGTGCAATTCTTTTTTACGCAACGGTTTTCCATGCTTCGCTTATACGCTTCAATATCAGCGTCGACAAGAGAAACAAATGCATTTTTGTCATTGGTTATGATTGTACTTAATTCAGATGCATTGGGTATTTTCGTTTTTTCTTTTTCTAGTTGGATTACTTTTATACATATTCGTTCCCGTGCCATTTCTATTGCGTTTTGAATTGATTTTCCCTGTGTCATAACGTCGAGATCAGGAACCTCAACGAAATATGGGACTTTGTCTTTGGTTTTGTGGAATATTACCGGATAAACCATTTTTGTGCTCATATATTACAACTCCTTTCACCCCGCCTTTATGCTCCCCTTTCGGGGAGCTTGCGGTTACTTGAGATTATGCTTCTTTATAAGCGCCTTAGCAAGAGCTTCATTGATCTCACGATGTCTTGGGATTGCTTCTGTTTGATTGCCTTTAGTCCAAACATCATGATTTCCGCCATTACGCTCAAAAATCCAGCCGTTTCTCTTGAACAACCGCTCAAGATCAGCCTTTTTCATATTGTACCTCCTTTCTTTTATATTATACGCCTTTTATACGCATTTGTCAAGAGGTAACAAAAATAAAATCATGAAAATATGAGCAAACCCAATCGCAGACTGATTTCATACAAGAAATTATTCTTCATCGTCATCATCGAAGTCAGCGTCAAGTTCGCGGTTAGTCCGCTGACGCACCAGCTCGTCATATCTTTTCGGATCATACTTGTATTCGGATAAGTCCTTAAGGATCTCATGCACCTCATGCTCAATGATCTTCTGCACCTCCGCCGGCTCGGAGGACGCAGCGCAGTCAGTGGCACATCTTCCGGCAAGAGCCACAAGCCCGCCGCGAACGAAGTAGAGCAGGTCGGCGGTCATTTTCTGTACGTCCTCTGAACGGTGCATTTTGCCCTGGAACTCCTTTGCCTGCATTTCCGCGATAACCGCCTTGGATTCCTTGAGTTTTGCCTCTGCCTTTTTCCGCTTACGTTCAACATCAGCGGTATCATCATCGCTCCGGCGCGATTCCAGTGATGCACAGTAAGCCCTCATGGTTTGTGTAAAGTCGTAGAGCGCACCATGCTTTGTCTTGGTTTCCTTGATGATCCCCCGCGCTGTTATGTCACGGATCCACGATGTAGTCTTTCCGGTCGCCGCTACAATGTCGGCGGTCTTCACGAATATCTGTGCCCCGGCTTTCAGCGAGTATATGATCTCCGCCGGCTTCAAGTTCGCGGGACGTGCGTCCTGTGCCGCCTCTGTACGCGCTTCTTCCTCCATAGCATCCAGCCTTGCCGCCGCGTCAAGCACCGCGCTGTCGCTGCTCACAGAGGGAACATCAGCCGCTTTCCTGCGTGGCGTGCGCGCCGGCTTATCTGCGGCGGCTTCCGGCGCTGTTTTCTTCGTAGCCTTGCGCTTGGTGTCCGCACTTCCTTTCGCGGTGCTTTTAGTCTGTTTCGCTCCGCTTGAACCGCCTTTTTCACTACTTTTAGCGGGTTTCGCTCCGCTTTTCGCCGTTTTCTTGCCGCTAGGCGTGGTTTTTGCGGTACCCTTGGTGGCTTTTGCCCCGCCCGGAACTGGCTTTGTAGCTGCCTCCGCCGCCGTTTTTTTGACCTCGGTTTCCTGTGCTTTTTTCCTTGCCATTTTCTATACCCCCAAAAAATATTTTTTTCAATTCAAGTGACCCGTTTTTTTCTCCATGACTAGACGAAAATTGGGCGTCGGCGAGCCTCACCTCACCCCGCCCCCGGGTCACAGTACCTTGAGGGGGCGTTCACATCGGCAAAAGGCAGGAACAGCGCCCTTGCGCCGCTCTCTGCCATTTTATTGATGCCGTGTTGAGGTGTCAGTTGTACTCTTTCAGCAGGATAGCAAGCGCCTTTTCTGCTTCTGAGGTCTGAGGCTCGACGTCCTCGCCTCGGTCGTAATTGTACACTACTTTGCTGTCCTGGACAAGTGTGAGCTTTGAGACCCTGCCGTTGTCAATTCCGAACGGGCTTTCGTTCTCGTAGTGTTTCACCCAGTAGCTCACCGATGTCATGCCGCCGTTGCTGCTCGGTATTCCTATTGCACCTTTTGTCCACATATTCTTTTCCTCCTGCTTGATGTGTATTTCCTTTCGGTGTGTCCATATTAACTCTAAAGTGGCGAAATTGCAAGCGATTGCAAAAGAATATCCTGCACAAAGATTTCGCGGCTATCATGTGTATTTTACCTTTTGTAGCAGCGGTGAATGATGTCGATGATTTTGCTCTGCTCCTCGGCTGACACTCCGATACTCTTCAGAGCCTCTCTTGTGCCGCATTCCGGACATATGAGCGTGTGACCGTCATCGCGCGATATTGCAGGCGGTGCGGTATAAATCGCGCTGCACTTGGGGCATTGCGCCGCTCTTCTTGATGTTGTTTCTTTCATAGTGCTGCCTCCTTGCTTCTCATTACTGCGTCCATCAGGATATTGATATCAAATCCGAAATCTTTGTAGCCTTCTCTGCAAGTGTTGATGTACACCGGACTTGGTATCCCTATCTGCCTATCCTCATGCATGATGTAAGCAAAGCAGTCGCGCACGCCCAAATCCTCGCCGCCCCTGCCCCATATCTGCTGTCGGAATTCCTTCTTGTAGTAGAATGCGGGGAAACCCTCGTAGCGGTCTAAAGCGCTAATGTCGCGCTCTGTGACCGCCCATACACCCACAGGCACGCTAGAGCCTTTGCGCCGCTCAATGGTCAGGTATGCACCGGTCTTGCTCCCTTTGAAAAGTAGCTCGTAGTCCTTGATTTCAGCCGTTCCGTAGAATTTCGCGTCCGGACAGCGTATAATCATCTGAACAATGTTGAGGTTGCTGCCATAAGCCAAGTATAGTTTTTCTTTCATAACAATACGTCCTTTCTGAAGAATTGCCCTTCTACCACCCTAAGACCGCCGAAGCGGTCAGGGAGGCTTGCCGGAGTCATGCTGTTCTGCCGTTTCGGAAAGCTCCGTCGCCGCTCAGGCGGTTCGTGAAGGTTTCTCTTGCGGTCTTGAACTCGTTCCCGATAAATCCAAGGCGAAGGAGCCAAGTGCGCATCGCGTATTTAGGATTGTCCACCTGCTGGGGCTTGGGGCTTGCGCTCTTTGCGTTCTTTGCCATCGCACTGAGCGCTAAACAAAGCTGTATGTAGCTCTTGAGCTGTCCTGCGTGAAGTCCGTTCTGCCTTGTGCCGCTCGGTGCATCAAATTGGAAAAGCCTGAACTCAACCGTGCCCTTGGTGAAAGTGGCGTGCAGGTTAAGCATGTGGTATCTGCTGTCGTTGTAATGCGCTGACCGGCCGTAGCTTGCGTTCTGGCTAGTGTACCAGATGTCCGCAAGCTCCGCCATGGTCTGGGGCTTTTTGCGGTTTAGCTGGTCGAGAAATGCGGGGCTTACCGTGCGGCAGTAGCGGTTCATTCTTCCTCTGTCAAGGTTGAGGGCGCTTGCTAAAAGGCTTTCGTGGCTTGCCATTATGTTTGCGAGGTTTCTGAGGCTCTGAGGCGTGTGTCCCTGTGCGCCGATGTGAACGTGTACCCCGCAGCCCCTTGTTGCGTCGCTCTTGGCTCCTGCCTTGCGAAGTCGGCGAATGAGTTCCTGAAGTGTTTCGATATCGCTGTATTTAAGGATCGGAGTTACCATTTCGCACTTTTCACCGTCAGGTCCGTGAATGCTTACGTCTTTCTGAAATTTCCATTCGCGCCCCTCGCTGTCCCAAGCGGAGAAGGTGCAGTATCCGTTGCGGCCGGCGGTGTTTTCGTGGCGGTGCGTTCCGAAGAACTCAGCGGCGATCTGCGCGGCTTTCGCTCTTGTTATGTTGTTCATCTCGACCTCAACGCCTATGGTCTGGTTCTTAATGCCCTCGATCTGTACCTGTGTGTTTTTCATTGTCGTGTCCTCCGTTTGGCTTTGTTTTCCCTTTCGGTGTGTACATATTAACTCTAAAGCGAGATAATAGCAAGCGGTTTCGGAACAATATATTGCACGAAATGTACAGAGGAATTATGTGTATATTATGCCGCTCGGTGCTGCCTGCTGACCAGCTATATATTAACTCCGAAAGGGACACATATCAAGAGAATAAACTCACAAACTTTCAACATTCAACTGTGAATAGTAAACAATGCCCGAAAGGACGAAGAAAACGCAGGGCAAAGCAACGCCGTTCCCCCACAGCTTGTATTCCGCTGAATCGCTGTGAGGACTTTTAAGCCATGCGCGAAGCTGCTTATCTGACTTTGCCTTCTTCGAGCCGCTCGTTATATTACGATGGGTTTCAAATACCTGCCGCCAGAATTCAAGCTCACCATCGGTCGGCTCCGCTGTTCCGAGGTCGGCGCACCACCAATCCGGAAAGCCTTGCAGCCGGGCGCACTCCGTAGGCATGAGCCGCCGGACGATGTATTGAGGTTCTTCCGCAACGGTCGGTGGATCCTTATAATCAGATGCCACAAGAGTGCCTGCAACATTCTCGGTAGCTTCTGTGTGGTATGAGTTCTTGCTCGTGCTGTACACCCGCGCTGGAGAAAAAGCTACAGCGTGACGGTCGGTAGCATTCAGCGTGAAAGAAACGTCCTCGTTCACTCCGCTGCCTTTCGGACCGTTCTTGTCCGACCTGCCTATCATCGAGCCTTGAACGGATACAACAGCGACCCCGCCTTGGTTGGAATCCGGCGCATTACCGCCGGTATCTATTGTCCGCGACGTAGTAGTTTCATAGCAATTATGCCTGGCATTCTTTGTTCCCTCGGAGGTAAACCTTACATCAAAACATCTCGTTTCTTTGGTCACAACAAACGGCTGATTGTTCCCGCCCATTCCATAGGTCGAACTTACTGTCGGAGCGACATCAAGCGGTCCGGTATACCGTGTGTCCTGTGAATGATTTTCGTAGACAGTTGCTGGTATCGTCCCAGCGCGGAGCGTGGGCGAAGTTTCTTCCTCGTAGCCGATTCCGCGTGCTTTCGCCGAATGCTCCGCGCAAAAGCCGGCAGCGTTCATTAAGCCCCCGCTTGCCGCTCCAATGCCGCCCTCAGCAACGGCGGCAGTTCTTTGCCACGCGCGGAAGCTCTCAGCAGAATACCGCGACACGCCCTCGGACTCAAACAATATCTTTCCGGCGCATTCGGAATCAAGATCTGCGATAAGGTAGATGCGTTTTCTTCTCTGGGGTACTCCCCAGTATTGAGCGTCAAAGACTCTCCAGGCAACGGAGAAGTCTTTTGCCATGATATATCCTGCTGCTGTCCATCTCTCATATCGAGGAACAGAAACGGTTTCGTCTTTGATTTTACACAGGCTTTCGAGGACGCACCGAAAGTCCTCACCGCCGTTTGAGCTGAATGCTCCGGGAACGTTCTCCCACACGCAGTATCGCGGGTATTTGCCATTTGTTGCACACCTCATTTCCTTGATTATCCTGACTGCCTCATAGAACAGGCTGGAACGTGCGCCGTCCAAGCCGCTCCTCTTTCCGGCAATGCTCATATCCTGACACGGACTGCCAAATGTGATAATATCGACAGGCGGTAGCTCCGCGCCGTTAAGCACAGACACGTCGCCGAAGTGCTTCATCTGAGGCAGTCGCTTTGTTGTGACACGGACGGCAAACGGTTCTATTTCCGAGGACCACAGCGGAGTTATTCCCGCAAGCACTCCACCTAGAGGAAAGCCGCCGCTGCCATCAAACAGACTGCCTAAAGTCAGTTCACTCATGCTCCACCGCCTTTGCAAGTGAAGCATATGGGATTCTTTCACCGTTTCGCTCTACAAATACATCATCAGGGCATCCAGTATCATCAACGTATCTCCGCAGAATGACAGAGGCATACTTCTCGTCCAATTCCATAGTGTAGCAGATACGGTTCGTCAGCTCACACGCCATAAGCGTTGAGCCGCTCCCTCCGAACGTATCAAGAACGACAGCGTTTTCCTGCGTGGAATTCTGAATGGGGTATGAAAGCAGGTCAAGCGGTTTCGACGTGGGGTGGTTCGCATTTTTCTTAGGCTTAGCGAAATTCCATATGGTGGTCTGCTTTCGGTCTGAATACCATGAGTGCTTACCATTTTGCAGGAATCCATATAGAACCGGCTCATGCTGCCATTGATAGTCACTCCGACCTAAAACCAGACTATCTTTGACCCAGATACAGCAGCCAGCGAGATGAAAGCCAGCGTCAACGAAAGCCCGGCGGAAATTCAGTCCTTCCGTATCAGCATGGAAGATGTATGCCGCCGCTCCCTTTTCGAGGCAGTCGACCGCCGCGCTGAAAGCCGATTTAAGGAAGCTGTAGAAATCTTCGTCCTTTATGCTGTCATTCTGAATGGTCAAGCCGCTCGATGATTTGAACGATACGCCATACGGCGGATCTGTCAGGAGCAGGTTCGCGCGCTTGCCTCCCATCAGAGCGGCAACATCATCGGCGCTGGTAGCATCGCCGCACATCAGACGGTGTCTGCCTACCGTCCAGATATCGCCGCGCTGTACAAATGCCGCTTTCTCCAATGCGGCTGACAGATCGTACCCGTCATCTTCAACATCAGATTTGCTTTTATCATCGAATAAGTCCGCAAGTTCCTTTTCGTCAAAACCTGTGATAGATAGGTCAACGCCCTCGCCTTGCAGGTCTGACAGCTCCACAGCGAGCAACTCATCATCCCAGCCTGCGTTAATGCTCAGCTTATTGTCTGCGATGATATATGCGCGTTTCTGCGCCTCGGTGAGGTGTGATTCCTTGACGCAGGGTATTTTCTTTAAGCCCAGTTTTTGCGCGGCGTAAAAGCGACCGTGACCGCACAAAATCGTGTTATCCTCGGCAATGACGATAGGGGCGAGGAACCCGAACTCTTTTATTGACGCGGCAATTTGTGTTATCTGTGCAGAGGAATGCGTCCTGGCATTTCGCGCATAGGGGATAAGCTCCTCAACGTCCGCAAGGTAATAGTTCAGCTCGTTACTCACCGTAAACCACCTCCCGAACGTACGTCGTCGGCGCGGGACGTGATTCTTTAAGCTGAAGATTGATTTCACTCCGTATCGCGATGACCTGTTTCATGTAAGATTGAGCCATCGCTACATACGGAGATTGAATAGGTGCACCGGTGGTCGGGTGCTTGGCGATATAGCCATACTTCGAGATGAGCCGCTCAAGGTGTATCCATCGAGCCACGGAGAATGCATACTGCTCGACCATCTGCATTGATACAGCGTTCTTCATCCCGCGCGAATCAAGCCATTTGAGCGTGTCCTTTAACACCTCATCGGCTCCAAGTTCGCTGCCGTCGCGCTGTATCTCTTTCAGATACTCCTTGATAGACGGCATCTCAACCGCTTTGATTTCTTCACATTTTTTCCTGGGTAACATAAAACCTCCTCAATTTTATATTGCGCCGGGCGAGAACGCAAAAATTGAGGAGTGCATTGCATCTGATTATGTTTTCATTATATCACGCATTGGACGGGACATGGGGGACATTGGTGACAACTTAATCAGGATTGTCCGATATGTAGCGATAATACATCTTCTTGACGGAGTCGATGGTGTTCCCCCCACCGAGCTCCTCCGCAACAGTCCTCCAGCTTTTATGCTTGAGAACTCGCTTCTCCATGATGCGCTTAATAAGCAGGTCGGTGATACGTGCGATATACCGCTCAATTCTGACTTTCAAAGCCTCATACTCCTTGACCTCATTGCCAAGCTCCGTCTTGAGGTGTGCCAGCTCGATAAAGCTGTCCTCAGTACGGTTGCGCGGTGTAGGATTCTTCGGTACACCGCTCGTATCGAAGGCGCTGGAACCACAGAGTTTTGCTTCAATCCTCGCGATTCTCTCTTTATCATCTCGAATAGCGTCCTCCAGCAGGTAATATTTATTTAATTCTGCTACCGTCATAATATCGTCCAATCCCCTTTATTAAAGATATCCGTTGTCTTTTGCGAATGTGTTCATCTTCTTGAGTGTTATCTTCCCCACGCCCGGAATATTGGCATTTGCGAATGCCTCGAGGAATTCAGCAACACTCTTGGTCGAAGTTGCCTGCTCCTCAAATGCTGTAGGCGTCTCACTTGCCGCCACAGATGCAGAACGAACCTTTTCGACAAGCTGAACGTCGGTCATTTTGCGGAGTTTTACAGCCTCATCATGTATGCTTACCTCTTCCGGTGTTCGCCTGCAGTTTCTCTTCTTAGCCATAAGTTACACCTCCTTGTTGAAATTGATTGCAAACAGCTATTTTCCGTTGAGGTATGAAAGCAGCGTTTGTTGAGCCGCCTCAAAGCCATAGCACACCTCGACTGCATATCCGTTGTTCTTCAGTTTTTCTATCCATGTGTTCTGTGCATCAGACGTCCGCCCCTTTGGAGCTTTCATCTCGATAAAAAGTCCGTGATACGCGCCACGCGGAACAGGGAGGAACAGGTCTGGAACACCCGCCTGCACTCCCATCGCCTTGAACCTTGCAGCTTCGACCTTGCTGCGCTTGCCGCCGTTCGGGACATGAAACAGCAACGACAACTCGGGGTGTCTGCCGCTTTCGAACTGCGCCCAGCGAATAAGTATCATTTGTTCGTTATCTTCTATGTGCTGCATTTATACCCCCAGAACGCGCGACGCGTACATATCAGCAGTGTGAGTAAAGAGTACAGCCGGGTACCGTTCGACCGCTCTGCCGTAGTACTCCCATTCTTTCTGATCGGTAAACGACCCCATGTGCCAGCGAATACACGCTATCTCCTGTTCAGTGAGGGTAATATGCCGCTGGAGCATTATCAGGGACTTTTCGCCATGACCTGTGAGTATCTGGTTCTTGTTCCATTCCCACTTGTCACCGGCCCAGTTGTAGCAGTAGTCATCGACCTTGCAAAGGTCATGGAACATCCCGACGAGCCAAGCGCTCCTGCTGTCGTTCCACTGCAATCCGAGGTTTCGCGTATATTTCTCCAGCTCGGCTACAACTTGACTAGAGTGTATATAAAGTCCACCGCGCTGGTTTCCATGATGTCCAAGGGAGGCGGGAGCAGCGAAAAAGCCGTGTGCCTTGAGCCAAGATGGGAAATTTTCAGGAACGTCAACGCATTCTGGATAATTGAAAAAGTCGGAATAGTTTTCCTCGTTTACCTTTGCAAGCTCCTTGTGATCGTCGCCAAAACAGCTAAACAGAAACTCCAGCTTTCTCTTCGCATCGGCGCAGGGCTTGAGCTTGCCGCTCTCCCAAAACTCGACCTCGCTGGGGATCTCATCAACAGCATAGGCTACCCGCTCAATAGTTAAGCCTTTTCTTTCTCGTAAATTTTTCAACTGACTTCCTATTTCGTTATTCAGCATCTTCCTCGTCCTCCGTGTCCTCGTTCTCATCGAACGTATACTGATGTTCGACCTCGGAATCGCTTGCCGCTCTGCGTTCCTCCTCAGCTGCCAAAGTATTCAGATAAAGGCTCATGCAGTTGTATATCTTGGTCTGCGATTCCTGCCAGGAGTCCACCATTCCTTTCGGAATACGAAGTGACGGAATCATTGCAACCAACTGTAAACCGTTGTATACAAGCAGATATGTAGCATCGTCCTCGCCCTGAATAAGCACCTTTTGTGTATATTCTGTTTCAACGATGGGCGAAAGCAGCTCAGCGGGAATAAACGCAAACGCAGTCTGGTCTTTGTCGACAACGACTTTCATCTCTTCATCTCCGAAGAATGTCGAGTGTATTTCGATTTCGTCTGCTTCAAATCTTCTGAATTTGCAGGCCGTTTCAACCTTTTTGGCAAGTATCCACGCTCCATCGTTATCGTCCCATGTCTTGTCGATTGTCTTTGCACTGAAATCGAACATGGCACAAGCCTGTTCATACGTTATTGACGGCAAATCGGAAATATCGTAAAGACCCCAGTTTCCTCCGAGCCACTGCTGTGACTGCTCGTTGATCGTAGAGGTTATGCCAAGGTAATGTGCCTTTTTCACGAGCTTTGCGAGTTTCTTAATTATCATGATAATTCCTTTCTTGCGGTTGTTTTAAACTTGCTTTTCGACTACCGCCTATAACAATACCCACCATTGGGACCTTTCATTGATTTAATGTCCATACCATAAACGCGCAAAGCCTTTATGTATTCTGCCAATGCTCTATGCCACAGATCAATTCCGTGCAAATTAAGCATGTCAAGCAGTTTTTCCGATGACAGCGTTTCATTTGGACGTTCCTCGAAGTACTCCTTTAGATAGACCGGAACAAGCCTTTTTCTGATTTTATCATTGGTGATCAAATCATTTCTCCCCTATGCCATTTCACTATGAACCAATATTCAGCATTGATGATACCGCAAGCGCGTTGTCCTTGTTCTCCAGCTCCCTAATGATGTGCAAATATATGTTCTGTGTTGTAGACATGTTCGAATGTCCGAGCCTCTTTGACACGCTTGCAATAGATACCCCGGCGGCAAGGAGAAGGGAAGCGTGCGTGTGCCGTAAACCATGAACGGATATCACAGGTATTCCGAGTTGCTTGCATTTTGCTTCAAGAATATCGTTGGCACATGAATTACACATGCTATATTGCCGACCATATCTGAAAATAGGCTCGTTTTCCGGAATATCCTTTATGAGGTCAGAAAACTTCTGAAGCGTGATCCAGTCGACCTGTATAGTTCTGATTGATGAAGCGTTTTTCGTGGGCTCAAACTGCGCTCCGCTTCCTTTTTTGTAACCCCACGTCTTATTGACAGTTATCGTCTGCGCTGCAAAATCAAAATCCTTTCGCGTAAGCCCCAGCGCCTCCGAAAATCTTAATCCGGTCTTTATGATGAGAAAAAGAAGATGGTCATAACCTAACTTACCGTCAAGGTTAAGACTTTTAACAAGAAGCTGTACCTCAAACTGACTGAGGAATTTAGGCTTTTTCTCTCTTGAAGCCATAGCCTTGACAGCAACTTTATACGTGGGGTCGTTCTTCAGGTCTCCGTTGTTTCTCGCGTCAGATATGCACGCTTTAAGGTGATGGTGAAAATCAAGAGCCGTGGTTTTCTCGTGTGTTTCGCCATAAACATTAAGTATTCCCTGATACGCCGTTCGGTCAAGCTCCGACATCATGAGATCGGGTGCTATTTTCCGAATTGCCTTTGAGGTGCAGTAATATTTGTCAAGAGTTACCTCTCTTATGTTGCCTTCTTTGAACTCCTTGACCCACCTGTCAAAGTAATCACAGAACTTTTCGTCCATTATTATTCCTCCCTGCATTTGTTATTCTGGTGATCATCCGCACCTTTCTACGCCCATTCCATACATTGCTGAAATACATCGGCGTGAACCATATGTTATCCGCAGGCGGTGTGCAAAGCGGATCGAAGCGATACGGTTCTTCCAGGCTGTCCCCGATATAGATGATAGCAGCTATTCCAAGCAACGAAAGCTGTATGTAGCACATCAGCGCCGTGTTTTCCGAAAGATCCTGCGCCACCACAAGCACATGATCCTGCAATTTAAGATGGGAACCGCCGGCCGCAAGCAAACGCTGAATAGAATTTGCCATTGAAATCAGTATTGCACCTGCGCCGGAAGCACTGTCGAGCATTGTCACATACCCCTTTTTCTGAATCAGCCTTACGGCATTATCGGACGAAATGCCCGAAACAGCCTGGCATACTCTGTACGGTGTGAAGAACTGACCAGTCCAGTGACTTCCAAGATTCAGCTTCATGTATATTCTGCCAAGCATATCCTGCTCTCTGTTCTGCTCATATCCGTCCATAACAAGTGTAAAAAGACGTGAAAAGCTGTTCATCTCTTCGCTGTCGTATTTGCTAGCAATCGCCAGATACCGCTCTTCCCGTTCTTTCCGGAAATCAAACTGCTGAGAACAAGAAATAGCTGTTAGCGCTATAAAATCCACCCATATTTCCCATATCTGATACCTGTTTGTCATCTCCGAAATGATTTTTATGAATCCATCTTGATTATTATCATTCAAAGAGTGATTTGCCTCCACACTCATTGTAAACAACCCTCCTGTTCGATTTTCCGACCGCATTCTGGGCAAAACCTCAGCTTGTAGATGCCATAATCGCACCAGCATTTGACCATGCCATTAACAATCAACTTTCTTACCAGCGTTGCTAAATACACCGACTTTATTTCCGATGGAGTATCGACCTTGCTTTTCAGCATTTTGAGATCTTCGCAGAAATGACACCGCTTTTTACTCATTGTGCTTGTTTCCTCCGTTTACAGAATTCTGAATCATCTTTGCAAGAAATTCTGTAAATCCCGTATCACTTTGGGATTCCTGCTGGATAGGTTCCCTTGCGGCATAATGTAAGCAGCAGTTTGCGCCGACGCTCTGCTCTGGAAACTCGGTGCGAATCAAATCTCTTGCAGCTTCTGCATGTGCCTGGCTGTCAAAAAGCGCGAAATAAAGCATCCCTCTGTCATCTTCATGGAAGAACACCTTGGGATCACACCACCCGACAAACCCGTCCATTTTACGTATTGCGGCTACAACGCGCTTCCTGAATTTATCGAGCGGGAACTCCCACGCAAAAAGCGTAACAGTCCATACCGGACACCGGAACTTTCTTCTGGTCGGGTCACGCTGTATCTTAAGTTCGCCTTTCACTCTTAATCACCTCCAACACGGTTTATAACTAAGGAAATTATCTTCGAACGGTTCATAGCTTCAGCCACTCTACCGGACCGTCCATTTTGGCGCCGCATTCTGCACAGAACTTATGATTGGAATACGGAGTATTTCCGGCGCTGACATAAGTTCTATGACACCTCGAGCATTCCTGCGTTTTGTTGAAATCCCCATTAAGCGCTCTATAAGGAGGCTCGTTTATCCAATGTGCATGCACCACCGGTGCAACATCGGCGGCTGGCTCGCTCTGTATCGTTTCGTACGCAGCGTTTATCGCCTCGTCCCAGCCTGCTGTATAGCTTTCGGGTTCTGCTCCGCACCCGCCTATATCATTCAGAATTTCCAATGCGCGTTCGCGCACTATGTGTTCACTCATTTCTCTGCCTCCTCATCAATGGAACTCTCGCCGAAACACTCCCGGAACATATCATCCCACCTTAAAGCCTGCCCGCAATGGTAACAATAATCGGCTATCCCTGTTCCAGAAAATCTGCCTCCACAGCTGGGGCAAGAATAGGTGCTTGTGTATCGTATTCCTTCATTGCGGTTTTGGATAGGTTTCTTGGATATCTGCTTTTCAAGGGCTTCAATAGCCATATCGTAAGCCTTTTCAATAATCTCAAAGATTTCTCCATTTTCGGGAATGCTTGTTTTCCTGCGTATGATTGCGATTGCTTCTTCTGATGTCATTCTCGCTCACTGCCTTTCAAAATAAAATCGCACCACAGTTTTTCCCGGATGCTTAATTAATCCGAACCGGACGAGACTTCTGTATGTTGCGCTGCTTTTCATTAGCAACGCCGGTGCTTGTTGTATTACTACTCTAAACTTCTCAACGGTATATGTGGACTTGTAATGATTGCAAGCCCGGCACGCCGGATAGAGATTAGAGATATCGTCCGCGCCGCCGAGATACAACGGGACAACATGGTCTGCCTGCATTTCTTTGATTGTGATTTCACAGCCACAGTAAGCACAGCACCCGCCGAATTTATCATAAATCTGTTGGCGTTCAAAAGGAGTAAGAGCCCTTCTTCTCTGTTCAGCCACTGTTATCACCGTCTTTCCGTGCCGCTCGGAACATGGGAACATAGCCGTTTGTAACTCTGTACCATGCACAAACGTGCTTCATATCAATGCTGACGTGCTTTTTCTTGGCACTGGAAACGGTGTAGAGATCCTCCGCCTGGACCCGCTCCCAACAGGAGGAGTCCATCATCGGCAGTCCGGAACGTCTGCACCACACGGCACGATACGTTTTGTAGTAATCGTTGTAGCTTTCCTTGGTCTTTTCAAGCCAGTTTGTTGTATCAGCCATTTCAATCCACATTTATCCTTTCGAACTCAATGACCCAAACCCATGGATTGGCCGCCCAACCGTATACTTCAAGGTCTGATTTAGAAACCGTTTCGTCCCATAAGGCAGCAAAGCTGTTAACTAGCCGGCATGTGTTATCTCCGATGAAATCCTTGCAATCTCCGTTGTGATGCATACACTTCTCGCAGGGCTTGTACAAGCCCTCGGCGTTGATGTTGCCAGGTGTGCGGTAATCACCGGTGACAACGTCCTGCACCTTTTCCACCCTCACATTAGTTACCCGCAGGAATATTCGGGCTTCTTCTTTCGGCATATGTATTGAGGGTTTCCAATGTTCAAAACCTGGAGGCTGTTCTCCAGCATGAGCAGATGCTTTGAAATAATAGCATCCATACTCCTTTTTTTCGGAATTGTATCTTCTGTGACCGTTGGGATCGGCGCACTTGCCATCATCTGTTTCCATACCACAGTCCCAACAAGAACACCAGCTCCATGATTCCCTAACATAGAGAATATCGCCTTTGTATGATGGTTGTGTCTGTGGACTTTCAAACATCTTTCCGTTTTCGTCATAGTCATATACGCCCGTAAAAGAGCCATCTGACTCTCGGAATGTAACATAAAATCCACACGCGTTTTTACTCTTGGCTTTTACATACCGCCTTGTCGTTGTTTTAAGTCCATTCAGAATTGCTTGCACCATCTCGGTGTTGAAAAGGATAGGCTTTGCTGTTTTCAGAAGTTCTTCTTTGGTCATGTTGCTCTCTCCTTTTCTCTATCCGGTCGTTCCTCGAACTTCTCACAAGCCTTTGAACTTATGCCTTTAAGCGTATCGTCGTGAATCTGGCAGTACACGCTTGTACCATACTTCTTGACGAGGGCATACTTGCAATGACCGCACTTGTTCTGGATTTCATTGTTTTTCTTCACAATTTCTCACCTTTCAACATGGATTGTTTCCGGGTAGGGAATGCTCCCCCACCCGAATTCAATCTGACATTCCCATTATTAGGTCTGTTCTAATATCGCGCCCATGCGTTCCAACACTTTCTTAAGCGCAGAAGTAAACTCGGCACGCTCTTCGGTATCAGCCTCGGACACAGCCTCTGTCGCAGCGGTGAATGCTGTTTCTATCTGCTTAAAGTAGAACTTTACCTTATCCCGTGCGCCGCTCGCCGGAGCAGGCGCAGGAGTTTCGACCACCTGTGCAGTCGATTGCAAAGCAGCATTTTCGGCTTTCAGCTTTTCAACCTCGTCCTTGTACTTCTTCGTGGACTCCTTGGCACCGTCAGCGACCTTGCGCAGCTCATCGTTCAGAATCTTGAGACTGCTGATTTCCTCAGTAAATTTCTTCTCTGTATTTCGGGTCGCCGTCTTTCTTGCCAGTTCAACGACGTTGCTCCAGTCCTCGTCTTTTTCTTTACACATTTCATCGCGTCCCTGCTGAATGAGTACGTTCCGCTCTTCCTCGGAGATTTCTGTCTTTTCAGTCGGTCGGCTTTCAAGCTCCCTGATCTGCTCTGAAAGCGCTTCCTTTTCCTTAAGCAAGGCTGCTTTCTGCTCTTCAAAGTGCTTTTCCGCATTATGTGCGCCTGACTTCATGTTCTCGTTAGCCTGACGTGCAGCTTCAAGCTGCTTCCTAAGTTCTTCAACCTGCGATTCAAGGGAGTCGCTTTCGGCGTTTTTGCTCTTTTCTTCCTCGAGCTGCAAGGTCAACTGCTCGAATTTGTTGCGGTATTCGTCCACCTTTGCACTGAGTTCGCGTACTGAAAGGGCATTCACATCGTTATTCTGCATGAGGTCATCGGCGTCCTCGTCGTCCAGTTTCGCAATTTCAAGCAGCTTGGTAATACCGAGCTGCTGAAGCTGTCCCAGCTTTTCCTCGCCGAATTTCTCGTAAATCTGTATAAAGTTATAGCCATGGCGCTTGCCTATGCCTATCTTCTTTTCGCAGTACTCCTCGAAATTCTCATATCCCATCTCGGTGAAGAGCCGCTCGTCGCGAACTGTTTTGAGATCGCGACCCATCTCTATCATGGAGCTTGCGGCTATCTTGCCGTTGGCCATGATCCGCTGCGTAAGCTGCGCCGCTCTGTCCTGACGTTCAGTTGATATTGAAGTATCCGTCTTTTCTGCAATCTCCGTCGTGAATGTCTGCTGTTCCTCCTCTTCTTTAGCCTTACGGTAGTGATAGCAATTTTCCGGTGCCGAACAGCACTTTTCAAGCCATTCACCCGCCTTGCTTTCCTCTGCGAATATCATCTTGGTGAGGTCACATTCGAATTCCATAGCGCCGAAAGAGTTCACCTCGACCTTGCCAAGTTCGCTGGAGTAGTAGGGGCACGTCTTGCTCATCTTGCGGAATCCGTCCGCAAGCATCTGAAGCTTTTCACCTTCGTTGAATTCGATCCCGTCAACATCTTCGTCCTCGTCATTCGGAACTGCATCCGGCTTGTCCAGAATGGTGTCCGCCGTTTCAACGTTCCAAAGTGGACACTCCTTTTCCGCTTTCTCAGCGTGCCAACAGCACTGTATCAGAGCCGCACTTTCCGGGTCATTGTTTTTGAAAACTTTTCCGCCGCTCGCCATGTATGAGCAGAGGATCCTTGTCGAATCAGCACCGACTTGCTCGGTGCCCTTGTAATACTGGCATGTTTTCATGTGTTACGCTCCTATTCGTATATTCTGTGTGGTTTCTTCCTTCTCGGATGCATCAATCGGTTCCTTTTCCAACCGTTTAGTTACAACCTTAAGCCACTTATCAACAAAGGCTTTGACCTCTGAAGTCGGCAAGACGTTGTGAAGACCGTGATTTTCAATGAGCCTACCGTCGCTGCTTATATTTACAGTAAAATACGGTTCATCAGGTTCATCAATTTTCCTAAGCCCGAAAATGTTTGCAGTTCCTTCAACACACCGCTTGGTATAAGTCTTTACGCAATGATCCAGCTTATTGCTTTCGTTGACAAAGTCCTGTATTGTCCTCAGCGGTCGAATAATAAACTTCTTATCCTTGTATGAAAGCCGCTCAAGCAGTTTCGTTCTTCTTTGCAAATGTTCATTCTGAACCGTAGATTCCTTGATGAATACCAGGTCATTGCACCTGTCATGTTCCCTCTTTATGTCCTGAGGAAAGAATAATTCGCGATTGCCCGTAAGGTCAAATCCAAGCTTCTCCGCTGCCACGACATAATCTATGAAGAAAATACCTACACCGGATTTACGTTGCATTTTTGTCCGCTGCTTTTCAAGATAGTTGCTAAGACGAACAATGGGTAACCGATATTTAAGCATAATCTTTGAAACCTCGCTTAAATGCTCAGCACATTCGTTACAAAGCTTACAAAATGCCTTAATGTCTTTTTCCGTCAGCCCAAGTTCTCTCCACACTTTTACCTGAAAAACAGAAACATCAATTTCAGCGAAAAAAGGAAGAATTGTTTTGCTCACGCCGAGGTATTTATACGGCTTGTTTGAAGAGCATACTCCAAGCCCATCGGCAGCGCCATAACCATAAATAATTGACTCTGCAAGACTATGTAAACCCTCTTTACCAAGGTTTTCTACAACGGGAGCCGTTTTCAAGCCATTCAGCAATTCTATGATGTGCCTGTTCCACTTTTCACAGAGAGGTGCAATGTCCATGTTCTGTATAGTTGGTATCCCAGTTGCGTGCACCAGTTCAACGAGATTTCCCGGCCAGCATGCTCCGAGCTTAACATACCGAATAGATCTCCGACTAACTTTCTCCCATTCAGCTCTCTTTTCATAAACCGAGTCAAGCGCTGCAATTTGCTGTTCACGAACAATTTCCCAAAAATCACGGCGGTATTCGGTTAATTCATCTTTTCTGCTTATTTCGCCGGTGTCAATGTCATACTCATAGCGTGTTATAGAAAAGAAGTATCGGCTAAGGAACTTACCATCCGATAATATCTGATGATATACAGTGTCACAGCTGTTCGCCCAGTCTATCTTCTTGGCGCAATATGCTGTATAACGTTTTGCGCGTATATTAATACACTGAATTTCTGCTCCGCACACAGGACATATTCTTTTGGCGTAATCCCTAACTCCGTCCAATTGCGATTCGTTCTTGCATACAGAGCACTTGCCCTTCTGAGTATGCTTGTGGGAATAGCTGTAAAACCACGGAGCCAATTTGAGCCGCTCGGTGAATATCCATTTCTTCATATCTTCGGGGGTGTCAGAATATGGATACATAAGATCCCTAACCCTAGCATTGCGGCGCTGTGTGGCTTTCTTGATTTTATCGTTAAAGAAATCAACCTGATAATCTGCCAACCAGCTTAACATACTTTTAGGATTGAAAGTGGGATCATGTACATCATATCCTGCAAAAGCGTCAAATCGTTTCAGGAAATCTCCTATTGTCTTATCTGCATCACCATAGGGAAATGCATATGCGTCTGCGAAACCACTCCGTAAAGTCCATGAAAAACTGCAATACCAATCGTAGCCCCATCGTGTCGAAACATTTCCATTGCCTATCTTGAACTCACCACGCTTGAATGCGCCATCACCGAGGTACGCCTCGCTTGCCATTTCCCCGTTCTCGGTAAGAAAATGCCTCTCTCCCAGCGTCCATTCGTTTTCTTTTTCAGTGGGCAAATAGAGGCATACGGATAAGACACAAGTATGCTTTTTAGTGAATACCGTTTCAGCAGTATACACACCTGTTGATTCATAGTTCCTGCTATATCTTGACTTTGATGCTTTCATTTTGAAGGTGATGTTCTCGGTGAACATTGTTCCCGACAGTTCCTTGTATGCTATCATACCAGCACCGCCTTACAGAAGATCATCAAAGCTGATGACAGGTTTCTTGGCGCTCATCTGCACAGGAATCGGCAGCGGCTTTCCCGCTGACACGCTTTCTTCTTTTATGCCGAAATATCCACGAACCCACTTCCAATGCTGCTCTTCTGATATCTTGGATACACCGTAATTCTTGACCTTGGCCTCATTAGCCTTGCCTTTCTTGAAGCAAAACTCTAAACACTCCTCTAAGCTGAGTTTCTTTTCAAGAATTCGCGTATCAAGTTCTGGGTCACTGCAAGCAGTGAGATACTCAAATATCTCACGCTCCATATCGTTGCTCGGTTCTCCGAGCTGCTTAAGTGTTTCGCTGTTCATAAAATTCCTCCTATATAGCACCCCGATTGATTTCGCGCGGCTTTTTGGGCTTTGCGCCGCTCGTGTCCGGGGTAATTGACCTGTTTTGTTGCCTGAACCCGCATTACTGCTGAATTCGTTTGTATCTGGCTCTACTCGAGCCTGATCATTCTGAACCTTGCATAATCCCGACCTGTGACAGGGTTCTGACCTATCTCATAATCAATGATCTTGAACTTCGGATATACCCTGCTCATGATCGCTCTGACCTCGTCGTTTCGTGCAGCGTCTTGAATCTTCCGCATGGTCTTTCTTGATACCTTGTTATCATCGGTGGTGATTTCCGGACGTTTGAGGTTATGCGAACCATTCCAGCTGCGTTCCCATTTCTTCTTTGTATCCTTGGACTTCATCAAGTAGACTGCAAGAGAGGTAAAGGTACCATCACTGTCTAGCTGCAAACGCTTGCTGTTCGTATGTTCGCCACACTTCCACAGCCGCTCAACCTCATCTCTTGTAACTTTACCGTTCCCGCTATTGATAACCAGGTGATAATGGAAGCGTGCTTCGTCGTTCACGCCTTCAATCACATATAAGTACCTTAATTCAAGACCATTCTTAACATACAAACGCCTTAAGCACTTTATGTAATTGGTGAACTCCCTCTTACGTTCAGGAATGCTCTTTTGTATGTACTCATTGTCAAATGTCAGGGAAACAAGATAATCACCCTCGACAAAGTTGTTGAACAAGAGCCATCGGAAGTGCTTTCGGCTGTTTTTGTCATTAAGACTCTTGATTTTAGGAGGAGAAGCCCTGGTGCGTGTTTTCCTCTTCTGCCTTACTGCTTCCTGCTCTTCCTCCGAATACTCGAAAAGCTCGACCTCTTTGTATCGACTGTTCCGAGCGTCGAATGCCTTTTCCCGGATAAAGTTCCGTCTCACTATCATTTCCCCCTGACTGTCGAGGGAGTTTTCCGCTTGAAGAATGAAATGTCCGAAAAGTTAATACTCATTACAAGGCCGTCAAAGCGGCTCTACCGCCGCTTTTTTTGAAAACTTCCTATTGACTTTTAAAGGGAAATGATGTATAATTAAAGTAGGATATTTTTAATTCATTTCCCTGTTTTGTTTCAGCCTTGAGTCTTTGCTCAAGGCTTTATTTTTTTGTGTTCGGCTCGTCCTTGCTGCCGAAGTAGCAGTGAACTACCGATGTTTCGTAGCCGCTGAAGAACCTGCACTCGTTGCAATGCTCCATGCACACAGGTGCCGCAAATCGCGGACATCTTACCCAGGATACTACGTCATGGTTCGCGCCCTTCTTGCAGATCGGGCATATCTGTGTCGCCATTATGCTCTGCTGCCTTTCTTCCAATCATCAGCGCCGTCCGGGTCCTTGCCCTCGGCTATGCGGCGGTTGCGGATCCTGCCGACCACGAAGCTGGTGCATTCCTCAAAGTACCGCGTCCAGGCGAAGATTTCTTCGGCAGGCAAGTAACGGATATCCTTTTCGTTGAAAGCGATTGCAAAACGAAAAATGGTGCCGACCTTTTTCCGCAACATCAGCGGATAGTTACCGCAAAGCTTGTCCAGCGCAATCCAACCGCCAAGTTCGCTTTCAGGAACAGCAGACAAAGGAGTACGCACCGGCGGCTCCTTTGGAGCAGAGGCTGAGGGCTTCGGCGGTTCTTCCGGCACATCAAACTCCGCGTACTCAACGAACACCGGGGTAATGAACGGACTTTCATAGTACTTGTCCGCCATGCGTGCGCCTATTTTCGCACCTTTCTCATTCTTATATACTTTAGTAGCAGCGGAAAGCGGTTCAAACCTTGAAACCTGGTTCCCGGTGACTTCGCTTATTGCCAGTCCAGCAAAATACTTGGGTTTTATCTCAGAGTCATCAGAATCATCGACCGGAACATTGTCCGCCGACTCATCAATTGGAACCTTGTCCTGTATGAGCCACACATTGTGCAGCGTTTTCTTCTCGCTCATCGCCATGTCCTCTCATTTCTGTTGCGCTTGGCTTTCCTGGCTTCCGCAACCGAATCCTTTATTGTTCTTTCAATGACCCACCACAGCACCGGCAGAAAAACGAACACCGCCTCGCCACCCACGCTGTTGGATATGCGTTCGGCATTTGCGGAATCGTTCGCCAGCGTGAAGAGGATCAATCCGCACATCGTGATTATCGCGTACTTGAGTACTATTTCGACTCTTGTATGCCTTTTGTTTTTCCTCATCTTGTTCACCGTCCTTATGCTGTTACGAGGCTTGTCCGACTTTTGCAATCGATTGCAAAGCCAGCAAATCACTGCAATGTGATGTGTCTGTATCCACCGGGTTAAAGTTCTCGTCATAGTGGGCGGTTCCGGCAAAAGTTTGCGTAATGCTCTCGTCATCGTAGTCGCCAATGACTTTCTTTTCGATGAGGGTAACGCGCTTGGATTCTTTCCCCCAAGCATGCATCTCAAAGCGATATTCGATGCGATCAAAGTAAATATGAGCCTTGAGCCACTCGTCGCCCCGGCGCTTCGTGTACTTGATTTCGTACTTTCTGTATTCGCCTGCTTCTTTGAGTTCGCGCTTAAGTTCTGCGAGTTTCTCCGGAGCTGTCCACTCCAGATAATTGTAAAGGATTCGAACGAGCCTTTGCTTTCCAAAATAGTTAGGCATAATTTCTCCTTTCTTATGGCTTGCCGTAATGTCAGGGCTTTGAGGCAAGCTGCTTTTCGCGGGCTTTACGGGCGCACGATTCGCCCCAGATCCTGCCGAGTTCCTTGAGAATATCATCAACTTCTTTCTGCGTCTGAACTACGAAGTTGTCTGCTATCCACCCGATCTCTTTTCCGTTCTCATCGTAGACGTGCTCGACGATATGCGGCTTGAGTTCCAGTATTTCTTTCGGGGTCGGTCGTGCCATAATAATCACCTCCGTTCATTGTATGACATTGGGGCTTGTTCACTTGCTTGCCTCTTATCAGTTTGAAAGCGCCTTGCAGACGTCCATTATTGCTCCCAGGGCGCTGTCACCGATGATGTTGACGCTCATCGCCTTAATGGTACCATCGCCGGACTTGTGATACACCAGCGCGGCATCGCCCGAATCGGATACCTCGATTGATGTGATTACAGATCCTACACGTGTGTATTTGAGCGCCTCAGCAAGTGCTGCAAGCGCCTTCTGCTTGTCCTCGTTCTTGTTCATTTCTGTGCTGCCTCCTTCGAAAGGCGGTCTATTAGTAGCGCCTTTATTGTTTTGCGGTTAAGGTCGCTTGCGCAGTTCGCAAGCGTGAAAGCCTCGCGCTCATTCTCTGTCATTCCCTTTGCTGATATTGCTTCCTCATACATCTCTCTGATGAATTCGGCTGTCGAAAGCACCCAGCGCAGGATCTCTGTCGTGTTTCCGGTATCAACTACCTTGCGGTATTCAATTGTAAGCTCATTGAGCTTGTTGTTCAGTTCTGCTGTTGTCAGCACTGGTTTTACCTCCTGATAAGTTCTTCAACGGAAATATTGAGTACCTTTGCGAGGTAGATTATCTCAATGTCCGTTACAAATCTCTGTCCGGACTCGATACGCTGTACAGCGTTCTTGTCGATGTCCAGACCGTTAACGATAAGTCTGTTGGAAAGTTCGTGCTGCGAGATTCTTAATCCCTTGCGGAGTTCCTTGACCTTTATGCCGCAGATGTTGTTTCTGCCGTCGGGGGTTCTGTTTGTAAACATGTTGGTTCACCTCCTTCCTTAAATACATTACGGTTTACGAAAAAGCTGTTGTATCAAGCGCCTATCGCCGTAAGCTCCTCGACCGACACACCGCAGACCTCTGCAATCTTCTTAAGCTTGCGCGGGTGTACGTTTGCTGAATCGGTTTCATACTTGTAAACCATGACCTCCGACACACAAAGTTCCTCGGCAAGCTTAGCCCGGCTGATACCTGCCTGCAGTCTTGCAAGCTTGATGTTCTCACCTATTGTTTTTCCGGTCATTGTTATCGTCATTTTCTCACCTCCTCGTTTGTTGCGCATTTTGCACTTTAATCTATTGACATAACCTATCCTATGTGTTATAATGGGTTTAGGTTCTTAACCTGATTATATTATACTCGGTATTTACCGAACTGTCAATAGAATATTCGGTGCTTACCGAATATTCGTAGACTTGTACAAATTTCAGCAACTGGTTTTGTTGAAAAAAACAAAAGCCGCTCCGAAGAGCGGCTAAGAGGAAAACTATGTGGATTTACAACTGTCCTTTAGGCAAGATGGAAATCAAGTTCGATCACAATGTGAAGAAATATGCATTATGGCTGGGTGATGAATGCGGAGGATATTACCCTAGCGCCGAAGCCGCAGCCGATGATGTTTATACTCAGACTAGCGGCATTGACGCTATTGATTATCTCAAAGAATCAAGGTCAGGTATTCTTCCGCATGACCTGGGGGACTGGGACAAGGTGCCGGATTAATAATCAGGCATACGGATTGTGTTCCCCAAAGCTGTATAGCCTTTTCCAGGACAACACAGCTAAGTCCAGCAGTCTGACAAAGTTCAGCAGATCATCAACGTTCAGGTCTTTCACACAGGTTTTGAGTACTAGCTCTGTTATATTGCCAACGGTTCGCTGCAGCTTGAACTCTGTATCTGCGTCGATTATTTCTCCGCACTTCCCGTTGATGAAATCAAACCTCTGTGCTGCGCACAGGCTATATTCAAGAGCCTTGGTGTACTTTACGAGAGTTTCAGGGTCGCAGGAGTTTTCTTTTGTCTTTTCATCAACTGTGCTTGAGATATTCGCAAGTATTTGATTGATTGAAGACTTAATGGAATCGCTGACTTGGGCTTTACTGTTCATGATTCATTTCTCCATTTCTGCCGGTTACGGCTGTCATAGTTCGCGGAATATACCGTGTTGTTTATATTATACTCGGTAATTACCGAAAAGTCAATAGAAAGGAATATTATTGATGAATCTATTTGCAGAACGTTTTTTACCACTAATCGAAAAAAGCGGGAAAACGGATCAAGAACTTGAAAAAGCTATGGGGCTTCCAAGATCTATAATTTATGATTGGAAAAATGGCAGGAACAAAAGCAGTTTCAAAAAATACGCTGGAAATTTTGCAGAATACTTTAATGTTTCAGCCGATTATTTGCTAGGTAATACAGATAACCCGCAAAGCATTCGCGCTGATATGGATTCACAACTTTCCGAAGCTCTGCAAATCTACACTAAGCTCCCTAGTGATAAAAAGAAACTTGCATTAAAACTTTTAAAGTCATTGATGGATGACGAATAGAAATATCCCGCTACCTTTCGGCAGCGGGATATTGAGATTATTCTTCGCTGTTAAGCAGCCGTAGAATTTCTAACATTGCATCTTTAGCTTCCGGTGACAGTTGAGAGAACATTTCGGTAAACTGTAAAATGTCTTCCGAAAGTTCAACGCTCTGCTTTTCGAAGGATTCCATATTGTTATCCACGATTGGTTTCTCCTTTCCCAAAGTCACTACCGGTAATGCTGATATGATTATAGCATATTTTTCTTGCGCCTGCATTAGTTTTGTTGCAAATTAACACATTTTTTTATCTTAAGGATGATACTAATATGAAAAAAGTCGTTTTATGGTTTTGCATTTTAGCAATGACACTTGTATTAGCAGGATGTGAAAGTGATAGTGAAAAAGCTATCTCAAAAATTAAAAAATACTTCACAGATAATGTGAATTACACGCTTGAGGATATAAGAGTTATAGACGAAGGGAAAGACGGATTTGCAGTTATATACTCAATTGCTGAACCTTATACCTATGATGATTTTTCACCATTTGTTAAGCAACTCGTTGATACACAAGTAAATTTTGAGAAAGAGGAAGATATTAATATATCGTATGTTAATCCTACTCTTCGAACGGGGAACAATTCTTGGATTGGTTGGAGTAATAAATCTTTTATATTCTATGACCAAGATTCATATGCGGTTGAGAAAGTTCCCTATGATAAAATTGATAAGGCAGTAAATGATTATAAGATTCACATTGGCATATCTAAACCAGATACCAATGAGTCTGCACAAGATTCACAATTGATACAGCTCCAATCTTCGCTTTATGATTATCTGAAATCGGCCGATGCCACTACAGCGCTTACCAATTTTGTGCAGATTAGTGATTATGGATGGATTACTGTCTATATTGAAATGGAAAGCTACGATTCTTACGCTTTTGCTGCTATTATTAGTGAAGCAACTGATTATCTCAAAGCACACGCTGAATCTTATGGTATTGAAGACTACTCATTGTCTGTTTCATCGCCCACTGATGCGAAATATAAAGCTAGATGGATAAGTGATGACTTAAAAAATGGATATCTTACCGATACATCATATAATTATAATACGAAAACTTCTCTAGCCGAACTTAAGGAATTGTATGGCTATGAAGGGCTGATAAAAGATATTTCTTAAAACAATTATTTATAAGGATATAGTATCTTTGGGTCTTATTAAGAAACGGTTCTGATTAATTGTGCATTCGATTGCAAATTAAGTATATGGAGGTATCAGTATGAAGAAAAATAAAAATAGCGATTTTAAAAATGTACCTTTATTCTGGAATAAATGCACGCGAGCTTTTAAAGGTAATTGTAAATCATCCAGCTGTCTAAGGTATTATAATAGACATACCGGGGATTCTTGTTTTGCAACAAATAAAGTCTTTGCATACATAGATGTATTCTATTCAAAATTGAGATGTAATGATAATATGTCCTGCAAAGAAAGATCTAAACAACTTAACAAACTTATCAAAAGATATGATAGTTTATATTATAAATCTAAAATTTCGTTTTCCATAATATCATCTGTTATTATTTCGATGATGATTACGTTATTCTTTTGCTTACTACAGCTTAAAGACCAAAATAATCTAGACTACTTTTCTGTAATAAAAAGTATTTGTAGTGCGTTACAAAATGTAAGTTCTGTTGCAGAATCGGCTCAATACAAGGATCTTGTTTGCATTGTGCTTATATTACTAGGGATGCTTACTTTCACATTATTTCTCTTAGTTGTCTTAGCAATATTAGTTATTTGGGCAATAAAAGTAACACATTTAGCAGACCCATCCATGAGGCTAATAGTGATTCCTTATGAACGCCAAGTAATTATCAAAACTATTTCAACATATAACTTAAAATTAGGAGAAACAATAAAATTTGATTCCTAATTATTCAGGAGATTAAAATGAGCAGATACTGTATTTACCTTCGAAAATCCCGTGCCGACCTCGAAGCAGAAGCGCACGGCGAGGGCGAAACGCTTTCCCGGCACAAGACTGCCTTGCTGGAGCTCGCCCGGCGTATGGGAATCACGATAAGCGCCACCTACGAAGAGATCGTATCCGGTGAAACGATAGCCGCTCGTCCTCAGATGCAGCGGCTCCTTTCGGAAGTCGGAGCCGGTGAGTGGGACGGTGTGCTCGTCATGGAAATCGAGCGTCTTGCCCGCGGTGATACCATGGATCAAGGACTTGTCGCCCAGACATTCAAGTACAGCGGCACGAAGATCATCACGCCGCTCAAGACTTTCGACCCTCAGAACGAATTCGACGAGGAATACTTCGAGTTCGGACTCTTCATGGCGCGGCGCGAATTTACCACGACCAACCGCCGGCTTGTCCGAGGCAGAGAAGCATCGGCAAAAGAGGGCAAGTATGTCGGTAGCGTGCCGCCTTACGGGTACCGCAAAGTCAAGATCCCGAACGACAAGGGATTTACCCTGGAGATCATAGAGGAACAGGCAAAGGTTGTCCGCATGATCTTCGAGTGGTATGCCGAAGGCGCAGAGGTCAACGGGCAAAAGAAACGAATCGGACCGTACACCATTGCAGTACGCCTAAACGAGCTGGGCATTAAATCGGTTGCCGGAAAGGACTACTGGACGATTTACGGCGTGCAGCACATGCTTATTAATCCTGTGTACATCGGAAAAATACGGTGGGGATACCGCAAAGTCAAGAAGACAGTCACCCCGGAAGGCATGAAGAAGAAATCAAGGGAGTTTGCGCAGGACGGCGACTACATTGTTGTCGATGGACTTCATGAGCCGATACTTTCCGAGGAGTTGTTTTACAAGGTGCAGGACCTTATAGCTGCTAACCCGCCTACACCTATTAAGTATCGTAATAACAACGTCAATCCGTTCGCCGGTCTGATTTTCTGTGCAAAATGCGGACACTGTTTAAGCTATCGCAAAGGCTATGGCCGACATCCTGGATACCTAGGCTGTAATATAGCGGGTTGTGATAATAAAGCAGCTCCGTTTGAGCTTATTGAACAGCGAGTATTGAGTATCCTTAATAGCTGGGTAAAGGACTACAGCGTTGACAAGGCACAAATCAAGCATGAAGCCGACCTGAACGTCGAACTGTCGAACGCTATCAGTCTTGCCGAAAAGGAAATTGAAACCCTGCAAGACCAGCTCGATAAAGTGTACAGCTTTTTCGAGCGCGGCACATACACCGAGAAGATATTCAAACAGCGTTCCTCGGCGATCGAGCAGCAGATCACGGACATCGGCGAGAAAATCGACCGCTTAAAGGCTGAACACCAGCAGGTACTTGAGCGCCAGAACGTTCAAGCGGAGTTCGTGCCATCAATAAAACACCTGCTTGAAATCTATGATACTCTTGAACCTGTCGAAAAAAACAAGTGGCTAAAACAGATAATAGACCACATGGTATACGAAAAGAATGCCGATGGAAAATACCGCAACGTAGACCCCGGAGACTTCACACTTGGCATATTACCGCGCTTGCCTAAGAAAGGCAGTTAATTTTATACCCATGTGTGTTATCCTTTCGGGTCACACTCATATGTCATTATAATAACGTAATCGACTATCCTGCCCTGCTCGGCATAATCGTGAGCCTCGTACAGTACGCCCGGCTGGTCTGCGGATATCTTCGGGGCAAGCGCTGACATCACGATGAAGCCTTCGTTGTGCAGACGCTCCGTGAGCCGCTCAAGGAACGCATTGTAGCGCTCACGGTCGTCCGGCGCGATGTACTCAATATCCATATTCACGCCGTAGTAGTTCTTTCCGGTAAGCTCCGACAGGATATTCCCGATGAGCCTCTCCTGAAGCTCCTCGGAAGCAAGTATCACGGAGAGCACTTCCGTGCTGAACCCCTCGTCGAAGATGTTCGTAACCACCATTATCGGCATTACCGCAGAGCGCTGCGCCCGGAATATCAGATCGCTGTCGTCAGGAGAGACCAGCTCCGCAGTCGGGGTCAGCTTATAGCTGAACGGGCTGAGAAATGTCAGGAACGGCAGCACGCAGTTGAGCGAATTCGTATTTATGCTCGGATAGGCGTAGCCGTTCACAAGTATCGGACGCCGCTTTTCCCGCCGCGCCACCGGTATCATCACCGTATCACCAGGCCGGAGGTTCAGCGGATTCAGCCCGGGATTCGCCTTGATAAGCTCATCAAGAGGCACGCCGTACTCCTGCGAGATTGAGAACAGAGTCTGCCCCTCGTCAAGAATGTACCTCACGGAATCCACATTAATAAGAAGGTTCTGCCCCGGCACCAGCCGTGACATGTCGCTAAGCCCGTTGTCCGCCGCGATCCGCAGCGGAGAAAGTCCGTACCGCCGGGAGATGCCCGCAAGGGTGTCCCCCGGTTTAACTGTATAGATCAGCATTTCTTGCTCCTTTCAGGTCGCCGGAAGCTCCCGCCGCGCGCCGACAATGCGTATTCCCTCGGCCGCGGAGTATCTGTAGGCCGACAGCCGCCGGTTGCGCGAGTCGTAGGAATGTGAACATATAAATATGTTCTCCGGCACGGCGGGATAGAAAATGTAGGAAATAATAAGCGAGTGATACAACCGCCCTTCAGCGTTCCGGAGCTGTATAATGTCTCCGGGGCTCAGCTCCGACAGATCCGCGCTGACGCCGTAGGGACCTGCCCCGCCGTTGTTCAGCAGGAATCTCCGGAGAAGCTCCACACTCGTCCAGGAGGGCGCGCGGTCGTCCGGGTTTATGTAGTACCACCCGTTTTCCGGGGCGTAGTTCATTACGCCGCAGCCCGCGAACATGCACTGAGATACATAATTAGTACAATCTCCGCCGATGTCCTCAAAGTCGAAGTACCTGGGATTTCGCGACAGCGCCCAGCGAAGCGCGTACGCCACCGCCCGGAATCTGTCGTAGCCTACAGGAATAAGCATTTGTATCACCTCTTTCAAAACATTATATGCGATTCCCCGCCCCGGGTTACAGCTGCTGGTAATTCATCTGGAAACAAAATTCAAATTATCACTAGCTAAATGTTAAGATTCCGTTAAGCATATTTTGCAGATTCTCGGACTTCATGCGCTTCAAGCACCGTCAGACGGTACTGTTATCGCATTTGAAGGAATTCCGCCGGATATATTGTTGTCGAAAATCATTTCTAGAAATTTCCAAAAACCTATTGCAATAATATCCAGATTATGGTATTATTAAGTTACCGAAAAACACCAGGTAATCCCGAAACAGCCAGATTATAGGAACAAGAGTTCAGAGTGTGCCGTAAATCGGTTGGGCGGCACGAATCAGCGTGACGGGGGAATAAACAGACAGAATACAGGAGGAAAAATCATGAACAGCAAGATCAAAGTACTTATCGGAAGCGACACGGCGGACTGCGGAATGGCATGGGCAGGCGCTCTCAAAGGGGCAGGAATGTACGCGATAACCCGCCGCTGCGACGGAAACGCGGTGCTCAGCTCCATAAAGTCGGAGGCTCCGGACGTAGCTGTGCTTGAAGCGAAAATGCCTTTCTGCGACGCGGTGGAGGTAATACGCCGCCTGAAAATGGAAAAGAAGTACTGCCCGAACGTGCTGATAGTATCCGGCAGCGACGACCCCCGCCTTGAGCGCGACGCCATAAACGCGGGCGCAGCGGGCGTAATGGTGAAGCCCATTGATCCGCAGTACCTGGTGAGCCGCGTTGAAAGACTGTGCACTCCCTGCGGCGACGAACCGGAGGCTGTTCCCGACGAAACCGACCTTGAGTGCGCCGTAACAGAGATAATCCACCAGGTCGGTATTCCCGCTCATATCAAGGGGTATCACTACCTCCGCACGGCGATAATGCTGTCAGTCAACAACGACGAGATGATAAACTGCATCACGAAGCTGCTCTACCCAACTGTTGCAAAGCGTTACCAGACCACAAGCTCCCGTGTGGAGCGAGCTATCCGCCACGCCATAGAGATAGCATGGGACCGCGGCGATATCGACGTACTCACCAGGATATTCTCCTACACGGTACACACCACAAAGGGCAAGCCCACTAATTCCGAATTTATCGCGCTCATCGCGGATCATCTCAGGCTGAAGTTCAAGCAGAAGGGCGCTGTTCCGGCATACTCACAGAGATAATGATTACAGGGGCTGCGTAAAGACGCAGCCCCTTCAAGTTTGGTTAATTCGGAATTATTGTGCCGCCTTCGGCGGTTATTTAAATTACGGGCAGGCAATGAACCCGACATTGCATATTAACGGCTTTTTCAGACGCAAAAAAATCCCGCCGCGGTTTATCCTGCGGCGGGATAGTTATTCAGTGAACTGAATTATGCGAGGGAGTACTCAGCAACGATAGCGTCGATGATCGGTGAGAACTCAGCAGAAGTCTGAGTCCAGGAAGAGCCGTTCTCTACAACGTCCATAACAACGGTTGCGAGCTGGCTCTGGAAGTCAGAGTTGAAGCCGTAAGCGTCCTCGGTGACGAAGCTGAAGTTTGCGGGATCGCACATCTCTCTCCAGAGGTCGTATTCCTGCTCGCCCCATGTGATCTGCCACTTCTCCTTACCGATGTTGCTGCCCTTCTCGAAGTAGATCTTCTCAGGCTGGCAGTGATCCTTCTTTACCTGTGCCTGGATAGTCGGGTCAACATCGTAAGCTCTGTTCAGGTTGATGAACTCGATAGCGCCGTCGATGTTCTTAGCGCCCTTGGGAACAAGGTAGCCGAATGTGTCGTAGCCCTGATAGTAAGCGTCAGCCTGTGTATCTCTCGGGAACGGAACAAATGCGAAATCGGAAACGGTGTCGAAGATATCGTTATCTACGCCCTTCGGGTTCTGGAGCTGCTCTGTAGCTGCGATGTAGGTCCACTCAGGCTCCATGCAGAGGAACAGCAGGCGGTCGCACTCAGTTGCGAAGGTCTGCGGAGGAACCCAGTCGCCGAGCTGCTTGCCGTAGGAAACGCCGTCGCGGCAGAGCGTCTCGATGAACTGCATTGCTCTTGTTACGTTCGGATTTGCTATGTTGTTGGAGATAACGCCGGAAGGCTGTGTATCAACGATAGATGTACCAGTAGTCAGGATAAATGCGTCGACGGTGGTATCAGTTGCGTAGAAGCCAATATTGTCGTCGTCCTTGTCGCAGAACTGGATCATTATGTCACGCCATGCGTCCCATGTCCACTCGCCGTTTCTGTACAGCTCATACGGATCGGGAAGGTCGTTCTCCTCGATGGTCTTCTTGCTGTAGTTCAGTGCGAAGGAAGTGGTGATGCGGTGCGGATAATAATAGTGCTTGCCGTTCCAGGAATAGGACTCGGCAACGTCCTTCATATCGCTCCACAGCGCGGAATCAATGTCGATCTTGCCGTCAAGCGGTTCGAACAGGTTCTTGGAAACGTTGCCCGGATAGAGCATTGCGGACTTCTCAACGATATCAGGGGAGTCATCAGCGGCGATAAGGTTGGAGAGCTTCTCATAGAAAGCGTCGCCTGAGGGTGTGCTGGTGTACTCGATCTTGCCGCCGAACAGGTCGGACTGGAAGATCAGGCACTGCTCGGTACCCTTCTGGTCAGCAGTAATATCGTAATAACCGAGATACTTCAGGGTGCCTGCTTTGCCGGAAGGCTGATACAGAGAAGTATCGAACTCCTTGGTATCCTTGTCGGTCATGTCGAGAGCGTCGTTAGGGTCTGTGGTGGTGGAAGCAGAAGTCGTTGTGGTGACTGCTGCAGGAGCAGCAACGGAGTTGTTGCTGGAGCCGCCGCTGTTAGCGGGGGTCTCGTCGTCGCAGGCGGTCAGACCGGCAACCATTGCCGCAGCCATTCCACATGCGAGGAGTCTTTTTGCTGTATTCATTTTGTGGTTCCTCCTTAATGAACTTAATGAAATCGCAATGAATATTTCCGCAGAGCGCCTTGAAACGCCGCGCGGGGTATAATATCCGGAAATCCGGAGTATTAGCTTAGCTCAGGAACGGCTGTATGGTGCCGTCTGCAATAGGTGAGAACTCTGCGCTGGTCTTTGCCCAGGACTCGCCGCGCTCGACAACTCCCATCAGGAGTCCGCCTATCTGGTCGGTGAAGTCAGTGGAGAAGCCCTCTGCGTCCTCGTTGATGAACGTGAAGTTGGATGGGTCGCACATCTCGCGCCACAGGTCGTATTCACGCTCGCCCCACTTCATCTGCCACTTCTCGGAGCCTGCATACTTGCCCTTTTCAAAGTAGATCTTCTGGGGATTGATATGATCCTCGCGCACCTTTGCCTGGATAGCAGGGTCGATGTCGTACATTCTGTTGAGGTTGATGAACTCTATCGCGCCGTCGATGTTCTTAGCGCCCTTTGGCACCAGGTATCCGAAGGTGTCGTACTCGGTGTAGTACTTATCCGCAACAGGGTCTCTCGGGAACGGAACGAACGAGAATTCCGACACGGTGTCGAAGATATCGTCGTCAACGCCGGCCTTGTTCTGGAGGTTCTCGGTCTCTGCTATGTAGGTCCACTCAGGCTCGGTGCAGGTGAAAAGAATGTTGTTGCACGCCGTGGAGAATACCTGCGGGGAAACCCAGTCGCCGTATGACTTGTCGTAGGTCAGGCCGTCGCGGCAGAGCCCCTCGAGGAACGTCATAGCGCGGGAAACGTCCGCGGAGAGTATGTTGTTTGTGATCGTGCCGTCCGGCTGTACGTCGATGAGCGTTGTGCCGGTGGTCGCGATGAAGCTAGTTATGGTGTGGTTCGTGGTGTAGAATCCTACATGGGCGTCGTCTTTATCGCAGAACTCTATCATCATATCGCGCCATGCGTCCCATGTCCACTCTCCGGCTCTGTACAGGTCGTAGGGATCGGTGAGGTCGTTCTCAGCGATGGTCTGCTTGCTGTAGTTAAGCGCGTAGAGCGTCGTGGTGCGGTGCGGGTAATAGTAGTGCTTGTTCTTCCAGCTAAAATCCTCGACAACGCCTGCGATGTCCTTCCACAGCGGTGTGGTGAGGTCGATCTTTCCATCGAGAGGTTCGAACAGATTCTTGGAAATGTTGCCCGGGCGGAGCATAGCGTCCTTTGTAACGATGTCCGGGGAATCATCGCTTGCGATCAGGTTCGCGAGCTTATCGTAGAACGCCGCGCCGAACGGAACGCTGGTGTAGTCGATGGTGCCGCCGTATACGTCCGACTGGAATATCAGGCACTGCTCGGTGCCCTTCTGGTCGGAGGTGATATCGTAGAATCCGAGGTACTTCAGCGTACCTGCGTGGCCGCTTGGGGGCGCAAGTGACGTATCAAGCTCCTTGTTCTCCTTGTCGGTCATGTCCAGACCTGCGTTGGGGTCGGTCGTGGTGGAAGCCTGGGTGCTGGTGGTGGCAGCCGGAGCGTCCGGCACCGCATTGGAGTTCGCCGCGCTGTTCGGAGCTTCGTCGTCGCACGCCGTAAGTCCCAGGAGCATTGCTGCGGTCATCGCGCAGGCGATGGATCTTTTGATAGCAGACATTTCATTCTCCCCTTTACTGGTATCGAAAATATCATGCGCTTTTGTGTAAATTGGCTATACATAACAGGTTCCAAAGGAGCAGAAGCTAATTTACTTAATTAAGCCTAGTCAAAACCAACAACATGTAATCGTTTGCTTTATTGAATATGCACAAATATTTTCGTCTTTTCTGTATGATATTATTATATTCTCTATAATCAATTTGAACAATTGACAATATTCCCGATTTATATTATAATATTCCCAAAGGGTATTCTATATAAAACGTATACAGATCCGGAGGGTTGAAGATGGAAGAATTCCACATGCCGCTGAAGGAGAACTTTCAGGAGCTTGTCCAGCACGGCAAGTCTGATTTCCCGATACAATACTATGTTAATTCGCTGCACATTGCGGGAAACAGCGTCCCGCTGCACTGGCACCCGAACCTTGAATTCTTCGTGGTCCACTGCGGAAGGGTGCATATCCAGGCGGGAAACGCGGATATCACACTTGAATCCGGTCAGGGGATATTTCTGAACACGAACTGCCTTCACAGCTACGAAAGCGTGGGAAAGGCTCCCTGCTACTGCCCGAACGTGGTGTTCCAGCCGGAATTCATCGCCCCGGTGAACAGCGTTATAAACACGCATTATGTCATGCCGCTGACGCTGAATTCCCAGCTCCCGTATGTGATACTCGACGGAAAGTCCGGGTGGACTTCCGAGATACTTGAGTGCCTGGACAGGGTGTTTTCAATGCTCCAGGAGTACGGCGAGATCGGGCGCTACGGCGAAGTTCCGGAGCTGAGATTCAACAACGCGCCGGGAACCCGAGAATGCTTCGAGATCCGCGTGCTGCGCGAGATAAGCCGCGCCTGGGAGATCCTGTTCACCCACCGCGGCGAAATGGAGCTTGCTCCGGCAGTGAAAAACGAGCACGTCCTCCAGATACGCATGCAAAAGATGATAGGCTTCATTCAGGAGCACTACGCCGAGGACGTCTCCCTTCAGGACATCGCAAACGCCGCCAGCATAAGCCGCAGCGAAGCCTCAAGGTGCTTCCAGAGCTACCTCCACACCTCCCCGGTGAACTACCTGCTGAAATACCGCGTGGAGCGCTCCATGCAGCTCCTGCGGGACGGCAACATGACTGTAGAGGCGGTGGCGCTCGAGTGCGGCTTCAGCAGCAGCGCGTACTTCTGCAAACTGTTCCGCTCCCACACCGGAATGACCCCTAAGCAGTATCGGAGCAAGTAAATTTCACATAAAAACTCTGCATTTCCTGTTGAAATTTTTCGGCAAACATGCTATAATTACGATGAAGTAACCTGGAATTAGCCAACCTGTAAAGTAAATTCAGCTAATAGACGGGGCGTAACTTAACTGCATTAAGGAGAAATCAATGGAGAACAAATTTTTAGGAATCACCCCTCCCATGGGATGGAACTCATGGAACACATTCACCTGGGAGATCAACGACAAGCTCATCAGGGAAGCCGCTGACGCATTCGTAAGCGAGGGTCTGAAAGACGCAGGCTACGAGTACGTTGTCATCGACGACTGCTGGAGCGAGAAGCAGCGCGACAAGAACGGAAAGCTGGTTCCCGACCACTGGAAGTTCCCGGACGGCATAAAGCCCGTGGCTGACTACGTTCACAGCAAGGGTCTGAAGTTCGGTATGTACTCCTGCGCGGGTACCCACACCTGCGGCGGACACCCCGGCAGCTTCGAGCACGAGTTCGACGACGCCGAGACATTCGCGGAGTGGGGCGTGGACTACCTCAAGTACGACTACTGCTACAAGCCCGACCATATCCCCGGCGAGGTGCTTTACAAGAGAATGAGCATGGCTCTGCGCAACTGCGGAAGGGACATCATGTTCTCCGCCTGCAACTGGGGCAACGACAACGTATACAAGTGGATAAGGGAGTCCGGCGCGCACCTGTTCCGCTCCACCGGCGATATCCAGGATAACTGGGAGTCCATCAAGCGCCTGGCGCTCTCCCAGATAGGCAGCGAATGCTACGGAGGAAACTTCTGCCACAACGATATAGACATGCTGGTGGTAGGCATGCACGGCGGCAGCAACAACGAGTGGATTAACTCCACCGAGCAGGGTGTCAACGTTATCGCCGACAGCGGCGAGACCATGCCAAAGCTCGGCGGCTGCACTGACGAGGAATACCGCACGCATTTCAGCCTGTGGGCTATCATGAACTCCCCGCTGATGATCGGCTGCGATATACGCCGCATGACCTCCGCAACAAAGGAGATACTCACAAACAAGGACGTTATCGCGATCAACCAGGATATCGAGTGCCGCGGTCCGTATTGCATAAAGCAGTGGAACAACCCGGACAACGTGTTCTCCCTGGTTAAGCCGCTTGCCAACGGCGATTACGCTATCGGTATGTTCAACTTCGGCGACCGCGCCGGCGAGATGAGCCTCCAGTTCTGGGATATCGGTCTGCCAGCCGCTTCCGGACGCGGTCTTTCCGTTTACGACTGCTGGAAGCACGAGGAGCTCGGCACGTTCACAGAGCGCTTCGTTACCACCGTGGAGCCCCACGGCTGCGCAGTTCTGCGCGCTAAGGTCGTGAAGGTCTGATTGAGCAACTACTCCACCTGCAAAAAGTGCGGCGCGAAGCTCGGCTCCGATGATATCGCGATACATCAGAAGCTGGTTTCCCGCAATGATACGGAGTTTTTCTGCATAGACTGCCTCGCCGGGTATTACCGCACCACACGGGAGGTCATTCAGCAGCGTATCGACTACTACAGAAAAAGCGGTAAATGTACATTATTCAGATAGGTAACATACTATGAAAAAATTTCTCTCAATAATGCTTGCAGCAGCTATGGCGCTGAGCCTTACTGCATGCAATAATTCCAGCGCTTCCTCTGAAAGCTCCGGAAGCTCCGCGGCGGAAAGCCCGGCGGACTCCGGCGCGGCTGCTTCCACGGCGGAATCCCAGGCTCCCGCTGAAAGCGGCGACGGGCAGTTACTTTCAAATCCCATCGCGCTCAACAGCGAGGGCGATATCGACATGGACACCGCACTCGCCTACGAGACCGATTACGAGGCGATGAAGGCGTACTTCGAATCCAGGGAGGTCGACCCCACAAAGCCGGTCTCCGAGAACGCCCAGACCAACGAAAAGACCATGGAGGTGTGGAACTACCTCCGCAGCGTATACGGCAAGCAGGTCATCACCTGCCAGCAGATGATGGGCAACGAATGCTACGAGGATCTGGTGTTCTACAATGCGACTAACGACCTCACCGCGATGAAGGGCTACGACTTCATCTTCTGCACCGGAAGCTACCACAGCGACGACATGATCGACGAGGCTATCGAGTGGTCGAAGGAATCCGGCGGACTGTGCGCGTTCACATGGCACTGGAACGTCCCCAAGGACATCGACAATCCCGAGGGCGGCTACGCATTCTACACCAGCGAGATCACCAACTTCAGCCAGGTCAACGCGGTAACTCCCGGAACAAAGGAGTACGAGACCGTTATCCACGACATCGACCTCATCGCGACCAAGATACAGCGCATGGAAAGCGAGGGCGTAACTATCCTGTTCCGTCCGCTGCACGAGGCAAGCGGCGCATGGTTCTGGTGGGGGCTCCAGGGCAGGGACAGCGCTACAAACGAGGTGTTCCAGAAGCTTTGGTACATGATCTACGACAGACTTGAGAACTACCATAAGCTGACAAACATCATCTGGGTATGGAACGGTCAGAACCCGCACACAGCGATCCACCCGAATGCGTTCGACATCGAGGGGATTGACCGCTACTACGACCAGGAGGATATATCCGCCGAGGCTCTTTCCACATACTATGAGAAGTGCTACGGCGAGCTTGCGGGCTACGACAAGTACTGCGCAGAGCTTGCAGGCATGGAGTCCACCGGAAAGATGATGGCTCTGACCGAGTGCGGATACATTCCCGACCCGGAGGGCATCAAGGCGGCAAACACAATGTGGCTGTACTACATGGTATGGAACGGCGACTTCATCTACGAGACAGACGCCGCAGGCAAGGCGATGGTCGACCTCAACGGCACGCCTCACCCGAACCCGAAGAAGGGTATCACCAACGAAATGCTTGCCGAGTATTTCAGCAACGATCTGTACATCACTCACAACAAGCTTCCGGAGTTCAGCTTCGGCGTCCGCGAGATACCCCAGCAGATCAAGAACTGGGAGTACTTCCGGATAGGGTGATAACTTCCCGCTTTGACGAAATATAAAATTACGGGCAGGTGATGAACCTGCCCGTAATTATTTTAGCTCCACCACTGTAACGCCGGCTTCGCCCTCGCCATATGCGCCCTGACGGTAGCTCTTCACCGCCGGGTTGGTCTTGAGCGCCTGCTGCACGGCCGCCCGGAGCGCTCCGGTGCCCTTGCCGTGAATTATTATCACCGTGCTGATACCGCTGAGCTGGGCGCTGTCGATGAATCTCTCCATTTCCAGTACGCCCTCGTCCGTCATCATTCCGCGGATATCAAGCTCCATGCCGCCGCGGCGGTTCATGTTGGAAGTTACCTGCTTCTTCACGCTGCCGCCTACCGACTTCTGCGGAGTCGGCTGCTTCTTCTTGTTGTCAACCAGGCGGAGATTCTTCTGGTTCGTCTTTATCTTCATCATGCCGACCTGCACGTAGCATACGCCGGACATGTTCGGAACCGTCATCAGCACGCCTTCCTTCTTCGTATCGGCGAGCATTACAGTATCTCCTGCCTTCAGCGGGCGCGGAAGCACATAGCTTTCGGCGCGGCGCTCCACGACCGGATTCGCTTCGTCCTGCATCTTGTTGAGCGTGCTGTTGGTCTTGCCTTTCATGCTGCTCAGACCCTGGCGGAGCGCTTCCTTGTCCTTGACCTTTTTCAGCTCCTCAAGCTCGTTAAGAAGCTGGTTGGATCGGAACCGCGTTTCCTCTACGATGGAAAGTGCGCGCTGCCTTGCAGATTCCAGCTCCTTTTCCTTCTGCTGTTCCAGCTCGGACAGCTTCTGCTTTAATTCGCTCTCGGTCAGCTTCGCGTTACGCTCGGAGACCGCCGCGCTCTCCTTGAGCGCTTCCAGCTCCTGGCGTGACTTCTCAAGCGCGTCAACGACCTGCTCAAACCGCTTGTTCTCGGTGCTGACAAGCTCCTTTGCGCGCTCTATCACATCGTCAGGCATTCCCAGGCGCTGGGATATCGCAAATGCGTTCGACTTGCCCGGAACGCCGACTATCAGCCGGTACGTGGGTTTCAGCGTATTCACGTCGAACTCGCAGGAGGCGTTCTCCACGCCCTCGGTCTGGAGCGCGAACATCTTGACCTCCTGGTAGTGGGTGGTCGCGCAGACCTTCGCGTGACGCTCCTTAAGTTCCGTCAGAACGGAGACCGCCAGCGCCGCGCCCTCCACCGGGTCGGTTCCGCTGCCCAGCTCGTCGATGAGGACTAAGCTGCGTTCGTCGGCCATGCCGAGTATCTTCACGACGTTCACCATGTGCGAGGAGAACGTTGACAGGCTCTGCTCAATGCTCTGCTCGTCGCCGATATCAACGTAGATACCGCCGAAAATCCCTATTTCGGAGCCGTCCCCGGCGGGTATCATCAGTCCGCACATAGTCATGAGGGTCAGCAGACCTACGGTCTTTATCGCGACGGTCTTACCGCCGGTGTTCGGACCGGTGATGATAAGCGATTCGTACTTACCGCCGATCTCCACGGATATCGGCACTACCGTATCGGGATTTATCAGCGGATGGCGCGCCTGATTCAGAACCACTCTTGGCTCTGAAACTATCTTCGCCGCCGCGCCGCGCATTTTTGCTCCGAGGTTTGCCTTTGCAAAGTACAGCTCCAGTATCTGGGCGATACGGAAGTTGTTTGCGATGCTGTCCGCATTCTCGCCGACCTGCCCGGAAAGCTCCAGCGTGATACGCTCGATCTCCGCCTGCTCGCGGGATTTCAGCACGCGTATCTCGTTGTTCGCCTCGACGACGCTCATCGGCTCGATGAAGAATGTCTGCCCGGTCGCGGAGGTGTCGTGCACCAGACCTGCGACCTCGTTCTTGTACTCGCTGCGCACCGGGACTACATACCGCCCGTCACGCATGGTAACGATGGCTTCCTGGAGGAATTTCTGCGTGCTGCGGCTCTTGATGAGCTTGTCAAGCTGCTCGCGGATATTCATACCCTGGCGGACTATCCGCTTTCTGATGGAGGAAAGCTCCGCGCTTGCCGCGTCGGACATCTCCTCCTCGGAGATTATGCTCTCGGAGATGCGCTGCTCAAGCTGCTTTATCGGGTACAGCTCCCGGAAGTACTCAGCGAGGGAGCTTTCCATGCTTTCGCACTGGCTGAACCAGTCGCAGAGCATATTCGTTTCGCGCAGAATGTCCGCAACGTCGAGAAGTTCCCGGAAGGACAGCGCCGAGCCGCTCTTGCAGCGCCTCAGCGACATGCTGAGATCCTTTATTTTGCGGAACCGCGGAGTTCCGAACTTCGCGCTCAGCTTGAACGCGTCGTCGGTCTTTTTCAGCTCCGTGCGTATCTCCTCCTCGTCGAAGGAGGGCTTGAGCTTCAGCGCTTTCTCGCGGCAGGCGTCGCTGTAGGTCTGCTCCGCGAGAAGCTCTAATATCTTGTCTAACTCTAGCTTTTTGTAGTATTTGTTCATTATCTCACCTTTTCATACTATCCAGCCGTCCGAAATAATTATACACAGGTGTTCTTATTATAATCCAAATTCGCTGAAATGTCAACTCATCTGTATTTCTTCCCATAATGCGGCTTAAAACCGGACGAAATTTGCGCACTATGGCAGATTTTGTTGTTTTCCGGACAAAAACCCGCGATTGTATATTGAAATAAGACTGCTTTGGTGTTATAATCATACTTGTATCAATGTATAATTTTTCAAATAATTCTATAAGGCCATCTCTAATATCTAATATCTGCCGTGAAGGAGGTTTTTAGAGATGACCATAGGAAAGAATGGAGCAATGCAGATGAGTACACAAAAGAAAAAGCAGACCCCCATAGAAAAGCTCGCCGCATTGATAGTAGACAAGCGAAAGGCATTCTACCTTTTCTACATCATTGCGGGAATATTCTGTGCGATATCCACCGGCTGGACGAAGGTAAACAACGACATCACGAGTTACCTCCCGGACAGCTCCGAGACGCGCATAGGCCTCGACCTGATGAACGACCAGTTCGTGACCTACGGCTCCGGCAGCATAATGCTGGACAACGTGATCTTCGAAAAGGCGGAGGAGATAGCCTCTGAGCTTGAGAAGATAGACGGCGTGACCTCCGTCACCGTTGAGAACGACGAGGACAGCTACAAAAACGGTTCGGCGCTGCTCTCCGTCACCTTCGACGGCGAGGAGGACGACCAAATCTCCAAGGACGCCATGAAAGCCGTCAAGGAAAAGCTCGAACCCTACGACGAGTACATCAACAGCGCCGTGGGCAACAGCTCCTCTGAGACCATCGCCGCCGAAATGCAGACCGTTGTAGTGATCGTTCTGGTCATCATCATCGGAGTTCTGTTCTTCACCTCACATACATACATGGAAATACCCGTACTGCTGATGACGTTCGGCATGGCGGCTCTGCTGAACATGGGCACAAACTTCATGTTCGGCGAGATCTCCTTCGTTTCAAACTCCATCGCGGTAGTTCTTCAGCTCGCGCTCGCCATCGACTACGCGATAATCCTCTGCAACCGATACACGGAAGAACGAACCGCCATGGGCGCCCGCGACGCGGTCGTAACGGCGCTCAGTAAGGCTATCCCGGAGATATCTTCGTCCTGCCTTACCACCCTTTCCGGTATGGTCGCGATGATGCTCATGCAGTTCAAGCTCGGCTTTGACCTCGGTATCGTACTCTGCAAGGCGATATTCTTCAGTATCTTCGTTGTATTCACGCTGATGCCTGGTCTGCTGATGTCCTTCTCTCCGCTCATCGACAAGACTCATCACCGCAACTTCGTTCCGAACATAACCGCAGTCGGCAAGTTCGACGTCAAGACCCGCTTCGTGGTTCCTCCGCTTTTCGCGGTCCTGCTGGTCGCAGGATTTATCCTGTCCAACCAGACCAACTACGTTTACGGTTATTCCACGCTTTCGACCTACACCAAGAACGCCACCCAGATAGCGGAAGAAAAGATAGACGAGACCTTCGGCTCCAACAACCTTGTGGTAGTAATGGTTCCCGCCGGGAACTACGAGCAGGAGCACAAACTGCTCGAACGCCTTGAGGGACTTCCCGAGGTGGATTCCGCGATGGGTCTGGCGAACATCGAGGCTATGGACGGCTACGTGCTGACAGACGCGCTCACGCCCCGCCAGTTCGCGGAACTCACCGATATGGATATCGAGGTAGTTCAGCTTGCATACGCGGCATACGCCGCCTCCAACGAGGACTACGGAGAGATCGTAAGCTCCATCAGCAGCTCATCCGTAAGCACGTTCACCGTGCCGCTCATCGACATGTTCACGTTCATCTATGATGAGAAGGAAGCCGGATACGTCAACCTCGACGACGAGCTTAACGATAAGATTGACGACCTCCACGAGGAGCTCGACAAGGCGAAGCTCCAGCTCGGCACCGACGAATACAGCCGTATGCTGCTGTACACCAACGTTCCCGAAGAAGGCCCCGAAACCTTCGAGTTCCTCGACAAGCTGCACGAGGTAGTCCAGGAGTACTATCCCGAGAATTCCTACGTTGTCGGCGACTCCACGTCTGACTACGACCTGTCGAACGTATTCTCCACCGATAACCTGATGGTAAGCATTCTGTCGTTCCTGTTCGTACTTGTTATCCTGGTGTTCACGTTCAAGTCCGCGGGACTTCCCGTGCTGCTGCTTGCCATAATCCAGGGCTCAGTATGGATAAACTTCTCCGTGCCGGTGCTGATGGACACTAACATCTTCTTCCTGAGCTACCTTATCGTAAGCTCCATTCAGATGGGTGCCAACATCGACTACGCGATCGTTATTTCCAGCCGATACACCGACCTCAAGAAGAGCATGTCCACCAAGGACGCTATGGTAGAAACGCTGAACCAGGCATTCCCGACGATCATCACCTCCGGTGCGATACTCGCTATCGCGGGTCTGCTCATCGGATTCCTTTCCTCTGATGTGGCGATCTCCTCCGTTGGTATCTGCCTCGGACGCGGTACCCTCATCTCCATCTTCCTGGTAATGTTCGTGCTTCCGCAGATCCTGCTGCTCGGCGACGTCATCATCGAAAAGACCTCCTTCACGCTCAAGCACCGCGACCTCATTCAGAAGCGCTCCGGCTATATCCGTGTGAACGGCAGGGTTCGCGGCTACGTTTCCGGTATTGTTGACGCACAGATCACCGGTATCATTCACGGCGAGGTAAGCGCGCAGCTCGAGACCGATAACTCCGAAGATATGAAGGCAAAGGTAGACCGCCAGATAATCAACCATATCGACACCGACGGCAAGCACATCGACGATATAGACTCAGTGCTCCCGAAAGACCCCGGCGGGGCTCAGCCAGTGACCGCAGGCGCTCCGGCAGGCGTTTCAGCTGAGCCGGGCGCAGTAAGCACCGACGAGGACGTCGACGACATAATGGACGAAACGGAGGACTAAAAAAATGAAGAACACGCAGAAAATACTCTCCGTTATCGCAGCGCTGACCCTCGCGGTGTCGCTCCCTGCGGAGATAATGACTACCAGCACAGCCGCTGCCGTTTCCCAGACGAGCGGCGACCGCGAGCAGCTCACCATCACCGACGAGGCGGGGCTGATAAAGTTCGCGAAGGCTTGCAGCATTGATTCCTACAGCAAGAATTTATATGTCACACTCGGCTCTGACATCGAGCTTTCCGGCGAGTTCACTCCGATACCGGTTTTCGGCGGAGTTTTCGACGGCGCGGGCCACACTATTTCCGGGCTGAATATAACTTCCAGCGGCTCCTACTCCGGACTTTTCCGGTATGTACAGCGCGGCGCGCTCGTCAAGGACCTCACCGTAAAGGGGACCGTATCCCCCGAGGGCAGCGCTGAATACGTCGGCGGCATCGCAGGAAGCAGCTCCGGCAATATCACCGGGTGCACCTTCTCCGGAAAGGTCAAGGGCACCAACAACGTGGGTGGTATCGCGGGCGTAAATGAGAAATCCGGACTTATCTCCGGCTGCTCCGCTGCTGGCGTTATTTCCGGCGACCACAGCTCCGGCGGCATCGCGGGAAGCAGCTCCGGTACGCTGCTCAACGACACCAGCCGGTGCAGCGTAAACACCACCGCAAGCGAGGCGAAGCTCTCCATCGAGGATATCGACTGGGACAGCATAATGTCCTCAGAGGAGCCTTCCTCCATGACCGACGCGGGCGGTATCACCGGTTACTCAGACGGAATAATCCAGGGCTGCGAGAACTACGGCACCGTAGGTTACCCGCACATCGGATATAACGTCGGCGGAATCGTCGGCAGACAGTCCGGCTATGTGAATAGCTGCACCAACCGCGGCGAGATATTCGGCAGAAAGGACGTCGGCGGCATAGCCGGTCAGATGGAGCCTTACCAGAGCATAGATTTCGACAAGGACACCGTGCAGAAGCTGCTGGACGAAATGGACGTCCTCGGCGGCCTGGTGGATAACCTCATCGACGACGCAAAGGGCGCCGGCGACGCAGTAAACGACAAGGTACAGGGTCTGACCTGGCAGATGGATAATCTCCGCAAGTCTGCGGACGATATCTCAGACCGCACCACCGAGCTTTACAACGGCTGGACGGACGGCGTGAACGAGATATCCGCCCGGGTGGACGAAGCGCTTGACGGCGTAGGTCCTGCGCTGGACGGATTCCGTGACGGTCTCGACCTGCTGAGCCAGTTCAGCAATTCCCTTGAGGAAGTGTTCGACCAGATCACCGCTTCCTCCGATGATATGCAGGCGGCTCTCGACGAGGGCAAGGAGGGCATAGACACCCTCAACGGCGCGATCGAGGAGATATCCGGGGCGCTCGACGACATAAGCGCGGCGGCTGACAAGATAGCTGCGGCTATGGGCGACACCGACAAGGTGGAAGCTGCTGTAAAGGACATGATAAAGGCGCTGAACAATGCTAACGGCGAGGTCAAAAACATCGCCACGGCGCTTTCCAAAATAGGCGACGCCTGCGATAAGCTCGAGGAATGGGTAAACGGAAAGGACTTCAAGAATCTTTCCGACGGCATAACAGACCTCGGCGAAAGCATGCAGGACGTAACAAAGGCACTCAGCAAGATGAGCGCCGCATTACAGAAGATCACGGGTTCCATCGACGCCGACGAGATCCAGAAGGGACTGGACGAATTCTCCGCCGCTTCCGTGGAGCTCGGCAAGGCTGCGGCGCACGCCGCGGCTGCGCTCAAGGCGGCTTCAGGCACAGTTCCGGACAAAGACAAGATTTCCGAGGAACTCAGCGCCGCCGCTGACAACATACAGTCGGCAGGAGAACATATCGTCAGCGCTTCCGAAGCGATAAGCAAGGCAGTGGATTCAAAGGAGCTTAGCGCGGGTATCTCCCAGCTTGAGACCGCCGCCAGCGAACTAAGCAAGGCGCTGGACGACGCGCAGGACGCCATCGGCGACATCACCGACGCGTACGATAAGATAAGCAGGTCCTCCGTTCCTGACGACACCTACAAGGAGATATCAAAGCAGCTCGACAACATCAACGACGCTGTCCAGAACATCACAAAGTCCTCGGATACCATCACCGACGCGCTCAGCGAGATAACAGACCAGCTTGATTCCGGCGCGCTCAAGGACGGTATCCAGTCGATATCCGACGCCGCTGATAAGCTGTCCTCCGCTTCCGATACAATCTCAGCTTCAATCGACAGCTTCGACGCTGCCGCCGACTACCTTTCCGACGCAATGGACGATCTCCAGGGCGCTTCCACCTCCGCTTCCGACGCTTCCGCATACCTCTCGCGGGCATGCGAGGTGTTCTCCGACGCGATGGATCAGCTCTCCAAGACCGTTAAGAACCTCAGCGACAAGCCGACTGTTGAATTTCCGGCGGCGGACGCTGAATTCACTGCGGCGCTGGACGGATTCTCAAGCAGCTTTGCAGGTATTACAAGCGCTCTTTCTTCGATAAGCAGCACCGCCGAGGCGCAGGGCGATATCCTGCTCGACGACTTCCAGAAGATAAGCGATGAAATGAGCAACATCACAGATATCCTTCAGGAACTGAAGGATAAGGTGCTCAGCAATGACGACGACAGCGGTTTGACCACCGACGTTTCCGAGGACGATTCCACAAGCAGACAGGGCAAAGCGCTCTCCTGCATAAACTACGGCGGCGTTCAGGGCGATCTGAATGTCGGCGGTATCACCGGCTCGATGGCGATAGACTTCGATTTCGACCCGGAGGACGACATCGCTTCCAACGGTCAGACCTCGTTCAGCTTCAGCTATAAGATCCGCGATATCATAGACAGCTGCACAAATTCCGGCGAGATAACCGCCAAGAAGAACTACTGCGGCGGTATCGTCGGCAGGCAGGAAATGGGCGTTGTACGCAACTCCACTGAAAACGGCAAGGTGACAAGCTCCTCCGGAAGCTATGCGGGAGGTATCGCGGGATATTCCGTGTCTGCTATCAGAAAGTGTGTTTCCAAGGTCACTATCACCGGTTCAGACTATGTGGGCGGTATCGCAGGGCAGGGACTTATCCTGACCGACAACGCGGCTATCCTCGACGCATACGACTGCAGCGAGCGCTGCGGCTCCATTGCCGGCTTCGTGGACTTTTCTGACGAGAACTCCGAGGTGCTCCGCAACAGCTTCGTTGACCGCGGTATCGCAGGCATCGACGGCATAAGCTACACCGGCAAGGCGGCTCCCGTGGACTTCGACAAATTCGCGGCGATTGCAGGAAGCACCGCTGTGATCGACGTTAAGTTCATCGTTGACGGCGACGTTATCAGCACTGTTGCAGTGAACTACGGCGGAGCGCTGCGCGCTTCGGATTTCCCGGAGATCCCCGCAAAGGATGGCTGCTTCGCTGAGTGGACTGATTTCGACAGCAGCTTCATCACATTCCCTGTCGAAGTAGAGGCGATCTACACTCCGTATGTTACGGTCATCGAAAGCGGCGAGCAGTCCGAGAACGGATTCCCGCTGGTTCTGGCTGACGGCCTGTTCGACGACGGAAGCACTCTGAAGGTATCCACCCAGAGCAGCAGCGTGTTCCCTCCGGACAACAACAGCGAACTGAGGCTTGTCAGCATCAGCGGTAATGTCAACGGCGGCGTAACACAGCTCAGATTCCTTGCGCCGGAGGGCAGGGGTTCACTGAATGTAATGCAGTATGTCAACGGTTCGTGGAAGTCGTTGGAGTTCACACAGAACGGTCACTACCTCATCGTTGAAGATCCGGCGCTTGACGGAAACAGCGGATTCTTCTGCGTTCAGCTCCAGCAGCTTGAGTTGGTTCCGGTGGTGATAATCGGCGGCTGCGTTCTCATTGCGCTTATCAATATTGTTCTGTGGACGATACTCATTAAGAGAAAGCGCGCGGCAAAGAAGGCAAAGCAGTCCGAAGGCTCCGCAGAGGCTGAACGCGCTTCTGGTTCCAGTGAAATAAATTCCGACTCCAAAAAGAACCGGAAGAAAAAATCCGAAGAGAAAGAAACCTCAGAGGAAAAGGAGCCTGCTGAAAGCAAGTAAAAAACTGATTTCAGCCTTGAACAGACCACGGCCGCGGTCAACAGAACGCGTCTCCAAAATGACAAATAGCGAAGGCGTCACCAACATTCAGTGGTGACGCCCTTTGTCTTTAGCGAAGTGCTATTAAAATATTTTGTCCAGCTTCTCATTCACGCCGTTAATTTCAAGTAACCTGTGGAATTCATGGCTCAGCGACTCTGCGCTTTTAAAATGCTGAATATGTGTGGTCACCCCTAAAATTAATGGCGCATTTTCAACGCTCTTTTAGTTTCTGACACACGTGTAATTTTAGGGAACCTCTAAAAACCGGTGTGAAAAGCAAAAATGGGCAGGGTGTACCAGATTCTAGGAAAGCCGACGAAGTAAGGCTGTATGCCTTACGAGGAGGTTTGACGACGAAGATGGTGCGCACTGCACATTTTCGCTCACATGAGGTTTTTAGAGGTGACCTTTAGTTTACCTAATCGTATCAGCCAGACTGGACGAGCTTTCTTCTGCCCCGCTGTCCCCCGAAAGGAAAACCAGCGCCGCGATCAGACCTCCGATCATAAGAAGCGCCGCTGCCGCGGATATCAGAAAACGCACGAACCTACGCGGCTTTTTTCGGGGAGCCGGATTCTCCGGCTCGTCTGTGATAAATCCGCACAGCGCTGTGTAATTATCGCCGCTGTTCCCTGTCCTGAGGAGCAGCCGTTTCAGCATTCTGTCGCGCCACTCTGTGGGGGAATCTGATTTTACAAGGTCGCACTCCATCTCCCGTTCGTGGACATGCTCCCAGAAACCGTCTGTGCATATCAGAAAAGCGTCGCCGTTCATTGCTGGTATCTGCTCTGGCTGGCGCTTCAGCTCCAGCCGATCGAAGTTCCCAAGAACCTTCAGCAGCTTCACACGATCCTCGCTGCCGCGTATCTGCTCCGGAGTGAGCTGCCCAAGCTCCACCGCCGCCTGGCACACGGAATGATCACGCGTCTGCGCGATCACCCTGCCGTTCCGGAAGTAATACACCCTGCTGTCGCCGACGTTCCCGAGAATGAATTTCCCTTCGCGCAGCGCTCCAGCCGCAATGGTCGTCAGACCTCCTCCGAGTTTCCGCACTGCTGTATTCGCGCCCTCGAAAAGCTCCGCCATGCCGACTTCCAGAACCCCTCCGGAGCGCTTCGCAGCATTCGCTATGTAATTTACCGCCGCCTGAGAAGCCGCAGCGCCTCCGCTGTGACCTCCCAGTCCATCGGCGGCGGCGTAGATCCCGCGCCCGCAGTAAACGCTGTCCTCGTTGTGATCCGAGCCTCCGGCACTGGTGTAGTAGGTGCAGTCCGCACGGAGCTTCACACCGATCCCGCCTGAGTTTTCCGAAGCCTCTGGTTCATCTGCATGTGGTTCATGCGTTATTTCACGGAACTCCAGAACCGCCGCAGTCAGGTTGTCCTGATTCGCGTAGCCCTTCGCAAGCACTCTGCCAAGAATATCCTCGGCAGCAGCGGCTGCGCTCAGCGTCAGCGACTGGAGCAGCGTCTGCTCGTTTACGGCGTTGTACACGCCGTCGCTGCATATCAGCAGCCTGTCGCCGGATTCCGGACGTATCGGCGCCCGTGTGGCGTCCGGCTGGATATTCACCCCGCCGCCCATGAACTGCGTCAGAGAATCCCGCTCGGGATCCTCCGCAGCCTGCTGGAACGTAAGTTCCCCGCCGATGACCCTGTCAAGAAGGGTGCTCATGTAATCGCCGTCCTCGGTGAGCCTGGTCAGGACTCCCCCGCGCATCATGTACACGCGGCTGTCGCCTACCGAACAGATATGCACCCCGGCGCTGTCTAGATACACCGCCGCCATCGTGGAGCCCCCGCGGCTGCCGCCGGCGGCTATCTCACCGCTTATTCGGCAGGCGGCTTCGCGGAGCTGTTTTTCAGGGACCTCGCCGGATCTTCCGATTTCGGCTTCCAGCATTCTCCGCACCGTCCAGCCGCTGACGAACGCGCCGGAAGCCATTCCGCCCATGCCGTCGGCTACCACAGCCAGGAACCCGTCCATAGGGTCGCCGTTGACCGGAGTGAATCCAACGCTGTCCTCCTGCTGCTCCCGGGCGCCCTGGTGCTGAACGCAGCCGACCGCCACATTGCCAAGCCCGTTAACCACGACCGAGAATTTATCCATCACAGTCTCCGCTGCACTTTTCTTCCTCGTCCCAGGACAGGATGCCAGTTTTTGTCGCCCGCTCGTAAACGCTGATTTTGTAGTTCAGGCGCTTCAGAGTCTGCTCTATCTGATTTTTCATGCTGAGGAGCTCCTCGCGCTGATCGGTCAGGAGCTTCAGCCGCTGCGGGATAGTGCTTTCGCCCTGCTGGAACAGCTTGCGGTACTCAACTATGCCGCTGACCGGCAGTCCTGCGCTGCGCATGCACAATGCAAGCTCCAGCCAGCCAAGGTCGTCCGGCTGATAGTCGCGGATACCTCCGGCAGTGCGCGTGACCTCCGGCACTAACCCGGCTTTTTCGTAATATCTCAGCGTATCCTGCGACACGCCGTATCTTTCGCTGACTTCCTTTATCGTCATGCCGTTCCTCCAAACGCAAAGCCGCCCCGTTGATACGGAACGGCACTTTTTATTCTTCCGTGTTCTCCTCTTCCGATGATGGTTCCGCGGAATACTCGTCCTGCCTGCGCGCCGCGTAGGACAGCGTCATCAGGCTGTCGGTCAGGTGGACGTTCTCCACCGCCGCCTCCGGGTGATCGTAGTGGATATCATAGTGCGAGAAGTTCCAGAATGCGTTAACGCCGAGGTCAAGGAGCTTCTGCACCATTTCCTTCGCGCCGCTCTTCGGAATACACAGCACCGCCATTTTCGGGTGGTTTTCCTTGCAGAATTCCGCAAGACGGTTGGTGTGCATGATCTTTATGCCTGATATCTCGATATTCTCAAGAGAAATATTGCTGTCGAAGATACCGGCAAGCTCGTAGCCGTACTTTTGGAAGCCGATATGCACCGTGATGGCTCTGCCGAGGTTTCCAGCGCCGATGAGGATTATCTTGTCGTGCTGGTCAAGACCGAGGATATGCCCGATCTGACGTCGAAGCTCCGCCACGTTGTAGCCGTAGCCCTGCTGACCGAATCCGCCGAAGCAGTTGAGATCCTGACGGATCTGCGAAGCTGTAAGCCGCATTTTCTCCGACAGCTCACGGGAGGAGATCTTCTGAATATCCTGGTTGAGCAGCTCGCCGAGGAAACGGTAGTACCGCGGCAGTCTGCGTATGACTGAATTTGAAATGTTGCTCTTCTGCATTGCCTAACCTCCTCTTGCCTCCTGCGCTGTGCCGGGAAAATCAGCCCATCAGCTTTGCAAGACGGCTGTTTATCTCAGTCAGGAATGTTTCCGTGTCAACCGGGCGCTTGCTCTCCAGCTTGGACATAGCCGCGAGGTTCTTGTCCATAACGCCGTCCTCCATCGTCTGAATGGAAGCCTTCTCGAGCTTGTCAGCGTAGTCGCACAGAGCCGGAATGTTATCCAGCTCGCCGCGCTTTCTGAGCGCGCCGCTCCATGCGAAGATGGTAGCGATTGGGTTGGTGGAGGTCTTTTCACCCTTGAGGTAGTTGTAGTAGTGGCGGGTTACGGTTCCGTGAGCCGCCTCGTACTCGTAAACGCCGTCCGGGGAAACCAGAACGGAGGTCATCAGACCCAGGGAGCCGAACGCGGTCGCCAGCATGTCGGACATAACGTCGCCGTCGTAGTTCTTGCACGCCCAGATGAAGCCGCCCTCGGAGCGGATAACTCTTGCGATAACATCGTCGATGAGGGTGTAGAAGTACTCAATGCCAGCCTCTGCGAACTTCTCCTTGTACTCGTTCTCGTAGATCTCGGCGAAGATGTCCTTGAAACGGTGGTCGTAAGTCTTGGAGATGGTATCCTTAGCCGCGAACCACAGGCTCTCCTTTGCGCCGAGAGCGTAGTTGAAGCACGCTCTTGCGAAGCTGGAGATCGACTTGTCGAGGTTGTGAACACCCTGTACAACGCCGTCGCTGTTCTTGAAATCGTGAATGAGCGCGCGGGTCTCCCTGCCGTCCTTGTCGGTGACTACCAGCTCAGCCTTGCTGCCCTGCGCTACCTTCATCTCGGTGTTCTTGTAGATGTCGCCGTATGCGTGACGCGCGATGGTGATGGGCTTAGTCCAGGTCGGAATATACGGAACGATTCCCTTTACAAGAATGGGCTTTCTGAATACGGTGCCGTCCAGGATAGCGCGGATAGTGCCGTTCGGGGACTTCCACATCTCCTTGAGGTTGTACTCGGTCATGCGCTGTGCGTTCGGTGTGATGGTAGCGCACTTTACCGCTACGCCGTACTTCTTGGTTGCGTTCGCGGAGTCTATAGTTACCTGGTCGTTGGTCTCGTTTCTGTGAACAAGGCCCAGGTCGTAGTAATCGGTCTTGAGGTCAACATACGGAGTGATCAGGATATCCTTGATCATCTTCCATATGATACGGGTCATCTCGTCGCCGTCCATCTCTACCAGCGGAGTGGTCATCTGAATCTTATCAGCCATTGTAAATTTCCTTTCACCGGTGCTTCGCGTCGAAGCAGTTGATTATTTTATTTCCTCAGCCGATGGAGCCGCTGGCGGGAAACAATCTGCCGCCCGCCAGTACTCCGGCAAGAAAAGCCGAAAGAGCCATGAAAAAGCAAGCCCAGCCTTTCATATCGTTCTCATTTAGCCGTTAGCCTTTGTATAGTTCAGCAGACCGCCTGCGAGCATCATGCCCTTTCCGCGCTCGGAAAGCTCGCACTTGACTTCGAAGCTGAAGCCCTTTGTCTTGTCCTCAACGATGATCTTGGCGCCGTTCTCAACGATATTGCGGATATTTGCGATAACGAGATCGTCGCCCTGCTCGATCCTGTCGTAGTCAGCCTCGTTCACGAACTCCAGCGGAAGGATTCCATTGTTGATGAGGTTCTGACGGTGGATTCTTGCAAAGCTCTTGCAGATGATAGCCTTAACGCCCAGGTACAGCGGAGCAAGCGCCGCGTGCTCTCTGGAAGAACCCTGACCGTAGTTGGTTCCGCCGACGATAATGCTTGTGCCTGCTTCCTTTGCGCGCTTCGGGAAGGTCTCGTCGCATACGGTGAAGCAGTACTCGGAGATAGCCGGAATGTTGGAGCGCAGGGGCAGTATCTTAGCGCCTGCGGGCATGATGTGGTCGGTGGTGATGTTGTCGCCTACCTTGAGGGTAACGCCGGACTCGATAGACTCAGCCAGCGGCTTGTTTACCGGGAACGGCTTGATGTTCGGGCCGCGGAGTATCTCAACGTTCGGAGCTTCCTCGGGTGCTGCGGGAGGTACTACCATGTTATCATTGATAATGAACTTCTCGGGCATTACATAAGCGGGCATTTCGCCGCAGGTGCGCGGGTCAGTGAATACTCCGGTGATAGCGGAGATAGCTGCGGTCTCCGGGGAAACGAGGTAGATCTGAGCGTCCTTGGTGCCGCTTCTGCCGAGGAAGTTACGGTTGAAGGTACGCAGGGAGATACCCTTGCTGTTCGGGGACTGACCCATGCCTATGCAGGGGCCGCATGCGCTCTCGAGGATTCTCGCGCCAGCCGCGATGAGGATAGACAGAGTGCCGTCCTCGGCGATCTGATTGAACACCTGCTTGGAGCCGGGAGCGATAGCAAGGCTTACGTCCGGGTGAACGGTCTTGCCCTTGAGAATGTGGGCAACCTTGCGCATATCCTGAAGCGAAGAGTTTGTGCAGGATCCGATGCACACCTGGTCGATCTTGATCTTGCCGATCTCCTCGACGGTCTTAACGTTATCGGGGCTGTGGGGACAAGCTGCAAGCGGAACCAGCTTGGAGAGGTCGATGTTTACTTCCTCGTCGTAAACTGCGTCGGGGTCTGCGGACATCGGAACGTAGTCCTCTTCTCTGCCCTGAGCCTTGAGGAACTGGAGAGTAGTCTCGTCGGACGGGAAAATAGAGGTGGTAGCGCCGAGCTCTGCGCCCATGTTGGTGATGGTAGCGCGCTCCGGAACGGACAGGCTCTTTACGCCCTCGCCGGTGTACTCCATTACCTTGCCAACGCCGCCCTTAACGGAGAGCTGACGGAGAACTTCCAGGATAACGTCCTTTGCGGAAACCCAGTCGTTGAGCTTTCCGGTGAGGTTTATCTTAACGACCTTCGGCATAGTTATGTAGTAAGCGCCGCCGCCCATTGCAACTGCAACGTCAAGACCGCCTGCGCCCATTGCCAGCATGCCGATACCGCCGCCGGTCGGGGTGTGGCTGTCGGAGCCGATAAGGGTCTTGCCGGGCTTGCCGAAGCGCTCGAGATGTACCTGATGGCAGATACCGTTGCCGGGACGTGAGAACCAGATACCGTGCTTCTTTGCAACAGAACCGATAAATCGGTGGTCGTCGGCATTCTCAAAGCCGCTCTGGAGCGTGTTGTGGTCGATGTATGCCACGGAGCGCTCAGTCTTTACGCGGTCAACGCCCATAGCCTCAAACTGGAGGTAAGCCATTGTACCAGTTGCGTCCTGCGTAAGGGTCTGGTCGATCTTCAGACCGATCTCTGTTCCCTTTACCATCTCGCCGTCGATGATGTGCGCCTTGATGATCTTTTCAGTCAATGTAAGTCCCATATCTTTGCTCCTTGTTTGTTTAGAGTCACCGGGGAGTCCCCGACATAAATATACAATTATATTATATACCACTTTTCATTATCTGTCAAGAATTTCACAATAAAAAATGATGTTGGCATGCGGTCAATGCTATGTATCGGCGGAATCCATATGCGCAATTGTGCAAAACATCGGAACAGATACAAAAATCCCGCCGTACAGAGCTGACCCTGATACAGCGGGAATATCTGTGCTATAAATTACTGCTTGTCCTCGATGAACTTTACGATATCGCCGACAGTCTTGATGTTCTCGACCTGATCCTCGGGGATCTCAACATCGAACTCGTCTTCAAGAGCCATTACCAGATCAACAACGTCCAGGGAATCAGCGCCCAGATCGTCCTGAATGTTGGAAGCCTCGGTGATGTCGTCAGCCTTAACGTCGAGCTGCTCGGAGATAAGCTCCTTAACCTTGTCAAATACCATTGTATATACCCTCCAAATTAATTATAAGTCCCTTCCGGAAACATTTCATGATATATTATATAACATACATCACAAATAATCAAGCCCCGGAATGAATTTTTTGCAAAGAATTTTCTACAAAATTATTCAGTAAACATGCCGATTTTTCTAAATTTCGCATAACGCTTCTCGAGAAGCTCGTCAATTTCGGACTTCTTCAGGCGGTATACCGCGTCCACAAGGTACTCGTAGATGTTATCGGCTGTCTGCTCGCGGCTCATGTGGGCGCCGCCGGTGGGCTCCGCGATTATCTTGTCGCACACGCCGAACTTCATGAGATCCTCGGCGGTGATCTTCAGCATTTCGCAGGCTTCCTTCTCCTTGGTGCCGTCCTTCCACAGAATGGACGCCGCGCCGCGGGGACTTATCACGGAATACAGCGCGTTCTCAAGCATCGCAAGCTCGTCGCAGACCGCAAGAGCGAGCGCTCCGCCGGAGCCGCCCTCGCCAAGCACCACGGATATCACCGGCGTCCTGAGCGTCATGAACTCATAGAGATTTCGCGCTATCGCTTCGCCCTGACCGCGCTCCTCAGCCTCAACGCCGCAGAATGCGCCGGGAGTGTCCACAAGGCAGATCACCGGACGGTGGAACTTCTCCGCCTGCTTCGCAAGACGGAGCGCCTTGCGGTAGCCCTCCGGGTGGGGCATGGAGAAATTCGTGCGCTTGTTTTCCTCGAGGTTTCTGCCCTTGACCTGCGCGATAACAGTCACCGGAGTGTCGCTGAGGTATCCGATTCCGCCGATTATCGCCGCGTCGTCGCCGAAAAGGCGGTCGCCGTGGAACTCCATGAACCGGGTGAACATCGCCGGGATATAGTCGTTGACCGTGGGTCTGTCCTTATGGCGTATAAGCTCGAGCCTTTCGCAGGCTGTTAAATTGCTCATCTTCTGTAAGCCTCCTTCGGGAAGCCGTGCAGCTTCAGAATATTTGAAATGCGCTTTCTCATCATGCCGCGCTCGACTATCATATCAACGAAGCCGCATTTCTCCTGGAACTCCGCAGACTGGAAGTCGTCGGGCAGCCGCTGACGTATCGTGTCCTGGATAACGCGCCTTCCCGCGAAGCCGATGAGCACCTTCGGCTCGGCAAGTATGATGTCGCCGAGGCTCGCAAAGGAAGCCGTAACTCCGCCGGTGGTGGGGTCGGTCATGACCGAGATGTAAAGTCCGCCCGCGTCGCTGTGGCGCTTGACTGCGCCGCTGGTCTTAGCCATCTGCATGAGGGAGATTATGCCCTCCTGCATTCTCGCGCCGCCGGAAGCCGTGAACATCACGACCGGAAGATTATGCTCGGTGGCGTACTCGAACGCCCGGGCTATCTTTTCGCCGACAACGCTTCCCATGCTCGCCATGAAAAAGTGGGAGTCCATGATTCCGATGACCGTGCGATAACCGCGTATTGTGCACACGCCGGTCTTTATCGCGTCGTTCATGTCGCACTGCTGCTGCATTTTCGCGATTTTATCCTCGTACTTCGGGAAGCCGATAGGATTCAGCGACTTCATATCGGCGTCAAGCTCAACAAAGCTGTCCTTGTCGGCGGTAAGCTCCAGGCGCTCCTGCCATGTCAGACGCGCGTGATAGCTGCACTTCGGGCAAACCTTCATCGCGGCTGTGAACTCGCGGTTGTATACTACCGCGCCGCAGCGGGGGCACTTGAACAGCAGATCCTGCGGTATCTCAACGTCGCCCTCCTGGGAAGCGGGTACTGCGGGCTGCTCAGCCACAAAGCGCTCCTTGACTATTTTGAAAAGATCCTCAATTGCCATTCAGCTCACTCCCCCATCACGTTTTTGCGGTTCAGGAAACCTATGTCGAAATTACCCGCCTCGAAATCCTCGTCCTTCAGCAGGCAAAGCTGGAAATCAATGTTCGTTTCAACGCCCTCGATGATGAACTCAGACAGGGCAACGCGCATTTTCTTTATAGCCTCGTCGCGTGTCGGAGCCTTAACGAGCAGCTTCGCTATCATGCTGTCGTAGTAGGGCGGAATCTGATATCCCGCATACACTGCGCTGTCTATGCGCACTCCGAATCCTCCGGGAACATGCAGCGACTTTATCTTGCCCGGACAGGGGCGGAAGTTATGCCTCGGATCCTCCGCGTTGATGCGGCACTCTATCGCGTGTCCGGTGAGATGGACGTCGTCCTGCGTGAACCACAGCTTCTCCCCCGCTGCAATGCGTATCTGCGCCTTTACGAGGTCGATTCCGGTGACAAGCTCGGTTACCGGGTGCTCGACCTGGATACGGGTGTTCATCTCCATGAAGTAGAAATTTCTGTCCTTGTCAACGAGAAACTCAATAGTTCCGGCATTCTGATAGCCGCTGACCTTTGCCGCAGCAACTGCCGCCGTACCCATCTTTTCGCGCAGCTCCGGAGTCATAATCGGGCTGGGGCTTTCCTCAAGCACCTTCTGATTGTGGCGCTGTAACGAGCACTCGCGCTCGCCGAGGTGAACCACGTTGCCGTGGTTGTCGGCAAGGAGCTGTATCTCCACATGGCGCGGGTTCACGATGAACTTCTCAATGTACACATCGCCGTTGCCGAAGCACGCGAGCGCCTCCTGCTGAGCCGCAAGGTACTGCTGCTCAAGGTGCTCCTCGCTCTCCGCGAGACGGATTCCGCGTCCGCCGCCGCCTGCGGTTGCCTTTATCATTACGGGGTAGCCTATCTCGGCGGCTACCTTGCGAGCCTCCTCGATGGTGGGTACTATGCCGTCGGAGCCGGGAACGACCGGAACTCCCGCAGATATCATCGTCTGCTTTGCGGAAGCCTTGTCGCCCATCGCGTCCATGACCTCCGGGGACGGACCTATAAACGTAATTCCGCAGGTCCTGCACAGCCGCGCGAAATCTGCGTTTTCAGACAGGAATCCGAAACCCGGGTGAATAGCCTGGGCGTGGGTTATCTCGCATGCCGCGATTATCGCCTTGGTGTTGAGATAGCTGTCCTTGGAAGCCGCAGGTCCTATGCATACCGCCTCGTCGGCTATCTGGGCATGCAGCGCGGAGCGGTCAGCCTCGGAATACACCGCAACGGTCTTTATACCGAGCTCGCGGCAGGCGCGCATAATGCGTATCGCTATCTCGCCGCGGTTCGCAATAAGTATCTTGTTAAACATTCTGTCAGCTCCAGATTTTATTCAGACTTGGGTGCGGGGTCTGCCACGGCGAAGGAGATTTCAGCGGTGACTACCTTCTTGCCGTTGACGGTGGCAACGGCGTCGCCGAAGCCTATCGGACCCTTCTTCTTTGTCATTGTGACGTGAAGCTCCAGGGTGTCGCCGGGAACTACCGTCCCACGGAATCTCGCCTTGTCGATACCTGCGAAGAACGCGATCTTGCCCTTGTTTTCAGGGAGCGACAGAGCGCATACTGCGCCCGCCTGAGCCAGCATTTCTATCATCAGCACGCCAGGCTGAACCGGCTGTCCCGGGAAATGACCCTTGAACCAGTATTCGTCCGGCTTGAGGTACTTCTTGGCGGTGACGCTAACGCCCGGCTCCAGCTCGGTGACTTCGTCGATGAGCAGGAACGGGTCGCGGTGGGGGATAATTTCCTTTATCTGTTCAAGATTTAATGTCATGACCTGCTCCTTACTCTATTCTCATCAGCTTCTGACCGTATTCAACAGCCTGACCGTCCTTTGCGTAGATCTCTGCGACCTTTCCGCTGAACTCGCTGTTTATCTCGTTCATGAGCTTCATGCTCTCGATAATGCAAACAACGTCGCCTGCGTTAACGGCGTCGCCGACCTTTACGAACGCGGGCTTCTCCGGGGAAGGGGAAGCGTAGAACGTTCCGACTATCGGAGAGGTGATGATATTGCCGGAAACCGCAGCCTCAGCCGCAGGAGCGGCCTGCGCCGGAGCATTCTGCGCGGGAGCCGCAGTCGGTGCGGGTACGCCCATCATCGGCATGGGAGCGGGCATGGGAGGCGGGCAGGGTCTGCCCTCGATAACTATTTCATAGGTCTCGGTGTTTATCTTGAGCTTTCCGAGGTCGTTTTTCTTAACTATTTCAGCCAGCGCTTCGATACACTCGACGGTGTCCTCAATGGCGCGCGGTTCTATGGTGTTCTTGTTTGCCATGTTCAGCTCTCCTTTCCGGTTCAGTCAACAGGGCGCATGCATATGCAGCCGTTGTGTCCGCCGAAGCCAAGCGAATTGCTCAGTGCGCCGGTGATCTTCATATCTCTTGCGCCCTCGGTAACGTAGTCGAGGTCGCACTCGGGATCGGGTACCTTGTAGCCCAGGGTCATGTGAACCTTGCTGTTCCTGATGGACATTGCGGTAACTACAGCCTCAACGCCGCCGGCAGCGCCGAGCAGGTGTCCGGTCATGGACTTTGTGGAGTTTACGGCGATGTTCTTCGCGTGGTCTCCGAATGCTTCCTTGATAGCCATTGTTTCGGTGCGGTCGTTCATGGAGGTGGAGGTTCCGTGAGCGTTGATATAGTTGATATCCTCCGGCTTCATTCCGGCCTCCTGGTATGCGAACTTCATTGCCATCGCGCCGCCCTTGCCCTCGGGGTCGGGGCTTGTCTCGTGGTATGCGTCGCAGGTGCTGCCGTAGCCGCATATCTCAGCGTAGATCTTCGCGCCGCGCGCCTTAGCATGCTCGTATTCCTCAAGCACCAGCAGTCCGCAGCCGTCGCCGAGTACGAATCCGCTTCTCTCCGCGTCGAACGGAATGGAGGCTCTGTCCACATCGGTGGAGCGTGTGACCGCATGCATATTGTTGAACGAAGCGTAGCAGAATCCGATGTCGCTGTGCTCCGTACCTCCGGCGATCGCAGCATCAAGGTAGCCGTGCTTGATGGAACGGAACGCCTCGCCTATCGACTGAGTGCCGCTCGCGCAGGCTGTGGTAACGCAGAAGTTGCTTCCCTTGAAGCCGGTGCGGATAGCCACCTCGCCGGCAGCCATGTTGCCTATCATCTTGGTGATGGTGAAAACTCCCACGCGCTTGTTGCCCTTGTTGTGGTAGTTCGCCATTTCTTCCTCAGTCGTGTAGATACCGCCGATTCCGCTGCCGATCACTACGCCGACGCGGTAGGGGTCGATGTCCTTGAGGTCTGTTCCGGCGTCCTTGAGAGCCTGCATTGCGCAGTACACCGCGTACTGCACGATGACGTCGTTGCGGCGCAGCTCCTTCTTATCGAAGTACTCCGAAGCGTCGAAGTTCTTTACTCTTGAAACCACGGAAAGGTTGTCAGGCTCCTGATCCGGAAACCAGGGTGCAAGCTCGAAGCCGTGCCTGCCAGCCATCAGGCTGTTCCACAGCTCCTCGGGTGAATTTCCGCAGGGGGTGACTGCTCCCAGTCCGGTTATTACCACTCGTCTATCCATTAAACGTTGTTCCTCCAACAATTTGTAGATTTTGATTTTCTTATGCACGGGTGAAATTTGCAAATTCGGAATTATGAATGCGGAATTCGTAATTATTGTGCCACTGCCGCGGCGGTTATCCGATTGTATCGAATTATAATACGTCCCCACGAAGTGGGACAACCGAAATTCCGAATTTCTAATTATGAATTCCGAATTTAATTACATGCTCAGTCCGCCGCTAATTTCGATTATCTGTCCTGTTACGTAGGAAGAATCCGGGCTGCACAGGAAGGATACCACGCCTGCGATCTCCTCGGGCTGACCGTAGCGCTTCATAGCGATCTGAGCCAGCATTGCATTGCGCTGATCCTCGGTGAGCTTGTCGGTCATCGGGGTCTGAATGAATCCCGGTGCTACCGCATTGCAGGTGATCCCGCGGCTGCCCAGCTCCTTCGCGGTGGTCTTTGTCATCGCGATTATAGCGCCCTTGGAAGCGGAGTAGTTCATCTGACCCGGGTTGCCATAAAGACCGGCAACGGAAGCAAGATTCACGATCCTGCCGCTGCGCTGGCGTATCATTACCTTGCCCGCAAGCTTCGTCATGTTGAACACGGACTTCTGGTTAACGCGGATAACGAGGTCGTAATTTTCCTCGCTCATCTGAGCCATCAGACCGTCGCGGGTGATACCGGCGTTGTTTATCAGCACGTCGATAGTGCCGAAGCGCTCCTTGACCCACTTCACAAGACCCTCGCACTGCGCGTAGTCGGAAACGTCCGCCGCGTAGCACTCAGCCTCAACGCCAAAGCTGCGGCACTCCTCTGCGACTTCCTTTCCCGCCGCGTCGAGGATCTCCTGTGAAACGTCGTTTATAACGATATTGTAGCCGTCCTTTGCAAGGCGCTTTGCGATAGCTGCGCCTATTCCCCGGCTGGAGCCGGTGATTATCGCTGTTCCTGCCATAATAAATTCCTTTCGTATATCAAATCAAGTCTCGAATATGAGCGCGCCGTAGGTAAGTCCTGCGCCGAATCCCACAAAGCAGATCTTCTGACCCGGCTTCACCATGCCCTGCTTTCTCATCTCGTCAAGGCATACCGGAATGCAGGCGCTGGATACGTTGCCCATGCGGGCGATGTTGGTGTAGACCTTCTCCTCCGGGATACCGAGTATCTCGGTAGCCTTCTTGATGATACGGAGGTTAGCCTGGTGCGGGATAACGATGTCAAGATCGTTGATGTCGTAGCCGCCCTGCGCCGCAACGTTCTTAACGGCGTTCGCCATGGCGTTCACTGCGAACTTGTAGACCGCGTGTCCGTCGCTCTGGAGGTACTTGCGCTTGGATTCCGTGTCGAACATGGCGTCCCAGGGTTCCTCGCCCTCCTTCGTGCCGTAGAACGGGCAGTTGGGGTCGTAGTTTATCTTGCAGTAAAGAGCCTCGAACTCGTCGCCGTCAGCACCGAGCATGGAGTAGAACGGCTTGTCGGACTTCCTGTACACCACCGCGCCGGAAGCGTCTCCGAACAGTATGCACATGGAACGGTCGGTGTAGTCAAGCTGACCGGACAGCTTCTCGCAGGCTACGACAAGTATCGTTTTGTAATGACCGCTCTCGAGGTACTTCTGCGCGATATCCGTCGCTGTGATGAAGCCGGTGCATGCGCTGTTAACGTCGAATGCGGCAGCGTTCACCGCGCCTATCTTCTTCTGGATAAGGCACGCGGTAGAGGGATAGAAGAAATCCGGCGTGCAGGTGGATACCAGCACCAGGTCGACCTCCTCGGGCTTTACTCCCGCGTCGTCCAGCGCCTTCTTCGCCGCCTCAATGCCCATGTAATAGCCGGGCTTGTCGGTCAGGATATGGCGCTGCTTGATTCCCGTACGTGGCGTTATCCATTCGTCAGATGTGTCGAGGAACTCTGCGAACTTGTTGTTATCGGCAACGAATTCCGGCACATAGCTGCCCGTTCCTAAGATCTCAATTCCGCTCATTAAAAATTCTCCTTGATTTTCTCGTCAATATATAGTATAATAAACATGGTGTTTATCATTCTCAGATTCTCTGCCATATAATGCCAGAAGAATCAAGGCAGAATATGACATACCATATTTATTTTACCGCATTACGGCGGATTTGTCAACAGTTTTTTTCAACAAGCATGCCAAATTTGCCGATTATCTCACTGAATAATTGCATTTGACCGCATTTCGCGGCACTGAAAACGCGCAATGCTATCATATAAGAAAGAGAAAGGAATATGATCAATGCGAGAAATTCCATCATCAGCCATAACCGAAACCGTCGCAAAGCTGTGCGAGCAGGCTAACCTGAAGCTCCCCTGCGGAATGCGCGAGTGCATCTCAGGCAGCATTCAGCGCGAGGAAAGCGAACTGTGCCGCAGCGTGCTCGGCGATATCGTCAGCAACATCGACTGCGCCGCGGAACTTGGCGTGCCCATCTGCCAGGACACTGGAATGGCGGTAATATTCGCGGATATCGGGCAGGACGTCCACATCACCGGAGACGCGTTCGAGGACGCGGTGAACGCCGGAGTAGCCCAGGGCTACGTCAACGGAAAGCTCCGCCTGTCCATCGTCGGCGACCCGCTCGAGCGCAGGAACACGAACAACAACACCCCGGCGGTGATACACACGCGGATCGTCCCCGGCGACAAGATCCACCTGATGGCGGCTCCGAAGGGATTCGGAAGCGAAAACATGTCGCGGCTGAAAATGTTCACACCGTCCGCTTCCAAGCAGGATATCGTGGATTTCGTGACCGAGTGCGTCAGCCTCGCGGGAAGCAATCCATGTCCCCCGATAGTTGTCGGCGTGGGGATCGGCGGCGACTTCGAGTACTCCGCGTACCTTGCGAAAAAAGCGCTCTGCCGCGACCTTTCCAAGCGTAATCCCGACCCGGTCTACGCAGAGCTTGAACAGCAGATGCTCGACAGCATAAACGCGCTCGGAATAGGCTCCCAGGGCTTCGGCGGAACAGTCACCGCGCTGTACGTCAACATTGAGAAATCCGCGACCCACATCGCAGGACTTCCGGTAGCGGTAAACATCGGCTGCCACGTAACAAGGCACGCGGAAGCAACAATTTAAATTCGGAATTCTTAATTCGGAATTTGAAAAGCATTTTATTGAAAATAAACGATAAACATTAAAATCATATGGAGGTTCACATGAAGACAGTTTTCTTATTTTCCGGACAGGGTTCACAGTACCCGGGCATGGGCGCGGAGCTTGCGGAGAAATCCTCTGCGGCGAAACAGATACTCGAGTGCGGCTCTGATATAATGGGATTCGACCTCGCCAGGAAGCTCAGCGATTCCACCCCCGAGGAGCTCGCGCAGACCAGGCTTTCCCAGCCGGCTATTTTCACCACTTCCCTGCTGGCTCTCGCTGCGGCACGCGAGAACGGCATCGACAACTGCGCCGCTGCGGGTCACTCACTCGGCGAGTATGCGGCTATGTACGCTTCCGGAATGCTCGGCATGGAGGACGCGTTCAAGGCTATAAAGCTCCGCGCTGCGGCTATGGCTGAGGCGGCGGAAGCCACCGGAGGCTCCATGGCGGCCATCATCGGCAGCGACAACGAGACCATCGCAAAGGTATGCGAAGAAGTAAACGGCTTCTGCGCTCCAGCTAACTACAACAGCCCGCAGCAGACCGTCATCGCAGGCGAATCAGCAGCTATCGACGAGGCTGTGGCAAAGTTCGCCGAGATGGGCAAGCGCGCAGTGAAGCTCGCGGTTTCCGCGGCGTTCCACACCAAGCTCATGGCAGGCGCGGCTGAGAAGTTCAAGGGGGAGATCGCCGGGTTCCCGTTCAAGGCTCCCAACTGCGATTTCTACTCCAACCTCTACGGCAGGAAGCTGGACGACTTCTCCGACATGCCCTCCTACCTCGCGGCGCACATCTGCTCCCCGGTTAAATTCGTTGACGAGCTGACCGCTATGCAGTCCGCCGGAATCGAAGCTTACGTTGAACTCGGTCCCGGCAAGGTTCTGACCGGTCTTGTTAAGAAGTTCGACCGCGGCGCAAACGCAATGCACATCGAAAATGCTGAAACTCTTGAAAAGGCTCTCGCCGCTCTGAAAGGCTGAAAGGTTAATTAATATGCGTAAATTCGGAATTTTAGGACACCCCCTCGGACACTCCCTCTCCCCGCAGATTCACACCGCGCTGTTCGCGCTGGACGGCGAGACCGTGGATTACCAGATGTACGACATCGCGCCGGAGGAGCTTCACGATAAGTTCGATTTCCTCGCGACACTCGACGGATTCAATATCACAATCCCGCACAAGGTGTCTATCATCGACTTCTGCGACAGACTGGACGCAGGCGCTCAGCGCTACCGCTCGGTCAACTGCATCAAAGTCGGAAAGGACGAAAAGATCGGCTACAACACCGACGTTATCGGATTCACAAAGTCCATCGCGGCTCTCGGAGCTTCTCTGAATTCCAGAGTGCTGCTCATCGGCTGCGGCGGCGTCGGCAGAATGATGGCGATAGAAACCGCGCTTGAAGGCGGCGACCTGACTATCGCAGCGCTCCAGTCCGATAAGGCACTCGCCGAGGAGGTCGTAAAGGAGATCAAGGCGCTCAAGCCCGACGCAAAGGTACGGATTGCATTCATCAGCGGCGCGGCTCTCGACCGCTGCGACCTTCCGGAGGGCGCTCAATTCGACCTGCTCGTCAACGCCTGCCCGGTGGGAATGTTCCCGAAGGTGGACAGAATGCCCTGCACTCCCGCTGTGCTCGACGGCGTAAAATACGTGTTCGACGCGGTTTACAACCCCAAAGTGACCCTCCTCGCCAAGACCGCCCGCGAAAAGGGCGCGAAGGCTATGACCGGAATGGCTATGCTGGTGCTCCAGGCGGTTGCGGCTCACGAGATATGGGACAACGCTTCCTACAAAACCGAGGATATCAACAAGATAATCTCCGATATGGAGGATCTGATATGACCGCTTCCGTGTACCTCTGCGGCTTCATGGGCTGCGGCAAGAGCCACATCGGACGTCTGCTCGCAGCGGAGCTGCGACGCGAACTAGTCGACCTCGACAAGGTTATCGTCGACCGCGAAGGAATGTCCATTCCCGAGATATTCGAGAAGTTCGGCGAGCCGCACTTCAGAAGCCTCGAAGCGAAGTATATCCGCGAACTCAGCGGAGGCTATATCGTGGCGACCGGCGGCGGAGCGCTCATCAACGACAAGACCGCAGAATTCGCACGGGAAAGCGGGATCTCCGTGTACATAAACACTCCGTTTGAAGTGTGCTATGAGCGCATTAAGAACGATTCCAACCGCCCGCTCGTCGTAAATAATACCCAGGAGCAGCTCCGGCAGCTTTACGATACTCGTTCCGCTATCTACCGCAGAAATTCCATGTATATGGTAAACGGAAACGCAAGGGATTCCGTAATCTGCGGCGAGATAGTAAAGCTGGTGAAGTGTTTTGAAGCCAACGGACTGAATTAAGTTCGCAATTTAAATTTGTTGAAAACATACAGGCTCATAATCTCTAAATTATGCAGCTAGAGTTTCACCTATGAGCAACCCTTAATCGGGAGTCAAGGGGGACGCGTCCCCCTTGCAGGTCAAGGGCGGAGCCCTTGTCGCCGTCAGGCGAAACCTCCGCACGAAGTGCGGATACTCCGTGCGGAGCACGGCTACTCTGCGCGCCGGCGCGCAGTTAAACGTAAAAAGCGCTAAAGGGGTGTGGGGGAAAACAAGAGTTTTCCCCCACAAGCAACACATTGTCTTTGTTGATCCTATTCTCTGAAAAAGTCCGGCGGACTGTTTCAGAACGATCTCTAAAAAGCAACGAACCCAGAATGAAAGGACAATAATGGTAGTAATCAACGTTAAAATAGTTTCAATGTCAAAGGACGCATACTACGACAGCGAATGCGGATTCGTCCGCTGCGGGGACGGAGTATTCACAAAGGTCGGCAATATGTGCGACTATTCTCCCGTCCACGGCGAGGAGGTCATCGACGGAAAGGGGCTTACCCTCTACCCTGGATTCATCGACGCTCACTGCCACCTCGGCATGTGGAACGACGCGCTCTGCTTCGAGGGCGAGGACGGCAACGAGGACACCGACCCCTCCACGCCTCACCTCCGCGCGATAGACAGCGTGAATCCCATGGACAGGTGCTTCGAGGACGCCGTGAACGCCGGCGTGACCTCAGTGTGTACCGGCGTAGGCTCCGCGAATCCGATAGGCGGCTCTTTTATTATAATGAAAACCTGGGGAAGCAAGCGGGTCGACAAGCTGATCGTCAAATCCCCAGCCGCCATTAAATTCGCCCTCGGTGAGAACCCCAAGAACACCTACAACGACCGCGACGAGACCCCGGTCACACGAATGGCTACCGCTGCGATAATCCGTGAACAGCTCATCAAGGCGAAGCGATACAGCGAGGATATCGCGGAATACGAGCGCCTGAAAGGCACCGAGGACGAAATATCCCGCCCGGATTTTGACATCAAGTGCGAAGCACTCCTTCCACTGTTCGACAAGGAGCACCCGCTCAAGGCGCACTTCCACTGCCACCGCGCCGACGATATTTTCACCGCGCAGCGCCTCGCGAACGAGTTCGGTCTTGACTACGTGCTGATACACTGCACCGACGGCGCCCTCATCGCCGACGAACTCGCAGAGGACAGCCCCGCGATAGTCCTTGGCCCGATTTTCGGCGACCGCGGCAAGCCCGAGCTTGCAAACCACGACATCTCCACCCCCGCAGTGCTGTCCGGAAGCGGACTTCGCTTCGCGCTCTGCACCGACCACCCCGAGACCCCGATACAGTACCTCCCGCTGACTGCGGCGCTTGCAGTCCGCGGCGGACTTTCCAGTGAGGAAGCGCTCCGCGGGATCACCATCACAGCCGCCGAGATACTCGGAGTTTCCGACCGCATAGGCTCCGTGGAGCCCGGCAAGGACGCCGATTTCACACTCTACGCCGACGAACCGGTCAGCATGATGACTCAGCCGCTGCTTACGGCAGTCCGGGGTAAAGTCGCTGTGAACAAAATAATCTGAAGGTCACCTCTAAAAACCTCATGTGAGCGAAAATGTGCAGTGCGCGCCATCTTCGTCGTCAAACCTCCTCGTAAGGCATACAGCCTTACTTCGTCGGCTTTCCTAGAAGCTGGCACACCCTGCCCATTTTTGCTTTTCACACCGGTTTTTAGATGTTCCTTGAAAAAATTTGTGCAAATTGCAACCTTTTAATTGTTTGCACGGTATTATATATGAATTCATACGGACGTAAGCCCGTATCCGACGGAGAAATGATATGCTGACACTATCGCTCTGCGCTGCGGAAAACTTCGAGGAGGTAATGGAATTCTATATGCCAATGGTGTATAGGATCGCTTTCGCGCGCCTTGCCGACCGAAGCGACGCCGAGGACGTCACCCAGGACGTATTCCTGAGGTACTTCCGCACAGGACTGACATACGAATCCGAGGAACACCGGAAGGCATGGCTTATCCGGTGCGCCGTGAACTGCGCCAAGAACGTCGCCGGCTCCGCGTGGAACCGCCACAGAAGCCGCGGCGAACTGACCGAGAACCTTGACGACCCGGACAACGAGCCGATGGCTTCCTGCTGCGAGGAGCAGTTCGAAAAAACCGAAAGGCGGCTCGCCGTGATGAACGCGGTGATGAAGCTGCCCGAAAAATACCGCACGGTGATACACCTGTTCTACTTTGAGGACATGTCGGTCGCGCAGATAAGCAGCGCGGTCGGCGCGGGTGAATCTACCGTGAAATCACAGCTCAGCCGCGCGCGCAAATTGCTGAAGCCGCTGCTGAGTGAATTCGCAGAACCCGCAGGGGAGGTGGTTTTCTGATGAAATTCAGCGAAGAATATAAGAAGTCAGCGGAAAACATTAACCCCGACAGACAAACTATCGACAGAATGAAGGCGGCAGTCCTGAAGGAGCTACAGGAGCAGCCGGACGCTCCCGCTCAGCCGCTTGAGGAGCCTAAGAAACCGCTCCCGCTGCGCCGTATCGCGTACATCGGCGGAGCAGTCGCGGCATGCGCGGCGATCACCGTTGCTGCGGTGAATCTCGTTCCCTCTCTTAAGGCTTCCAATGCAATGATATCTTCCGGTGCTATTGCCGATTCATCGGCGTCAGCCGCAGAAATTGCAGGCAATGAAACTGCCGCTCCGGAATTCTCGATGATACAGAACGCGGCCACGGCTGGCTCCGCAGAGGATATCGCCGAGGAAGCAGCCGCAGACGAGGCTCCGGCAGACGAGGCTCCGGCAGACGACGCATACGGTTTCGACAACGGAATCGCAGGTACAGACGGCATTATATACAACGATAGCAGATACGAAAATGAAAACACCGGAGCCGGCGACGCACCGATACCCGAACAGTCGGCAGAGGCTGTACCGGCCGAAGGCGCGGCGGATTCAATTTCTGATTCCACCAACAAGGGGCACACCAATCCGGCATTTGCTCCGGACGGCAGTGCGAACGAATTCGTTCCGGTTACGTATGAAGCACCTGAAGATTCCACCGACGAGTCTCTGGTCGACAATGAACGCCCCAATCCGGAATCCGGCGTAATCGACACGTCGGGAAATACCACCAGCGATAACGGCAGCTCCACCGAGGATTCGTGGGCAGAAACCTTGGACTGCTGTGACTCCACCGAGGAAATATCCATCTCCTGGGAAGCCACATATGAACCTGACGACGACCGCGGGAATCCCTCGGCAGGCGGCGCCTGGGTGATCGTGCGCTCCCCGCAGGGCTGGCTGACCGCTGACGGCGAGCGATACGACGCCGTTAAGAACGCTGCCGCGCCCGCTGATATATCTGTTTTCTACTGGGCTAACTCACCGGTGGAAAACAAAGACTTCTGCCTGGTGATAGACGGCGATATGCTGTATCTTTTTGATGATCAGATGAACTACCTCGGCGGATACAAAAAGCGATAAGCAGCGATTAGCCATGTAGAATTGACATATCCATGACGATATCCGCATATATTTACTCTGCACCGACATTTTTACGGGTCGGGGCTGCGGCCAGTCCGCAGCTCTGACCCGCTTTTCTTGTGAAGTAGCTAGATTAAATTTACTTAATTTACTTTAGCTATTCTGAAATTTGTGTGAAATTCTGAAAAAAGCACAAAAAAAGGCTTGAAACGTTAAATGTTTTATGGTAAAATGTACTTGATAGAAAACAAGCGTTATATAACACGGACTGGTTGATAATTATTTAACAATGCCCATGAGGTGATAAACTTGACAGCACAGAATAAGCGGACGTCTGAACGCAGACCCGCAGACCCCATTCCGATAATCAGCGAACGCCCGGTTCAGCTGACTGCGCGCACCACCACACCCGCGCTTGCCGATCCAGAGCCGCTCTTGCGCGCCATTGAGAGCAGCGGCAACCTTGCCTTCACGATGAGCTTCAAACAGGGCTTCCCTGCCCGGATACTCGCGGGAAAAAACCCGATAGGTTCCGCAGGGGATACTATAATCATGGGCGACGTTGTTCACCCGGACGATTACCAGCCGTTCTGCGAGGTAATAGCGCAGGTCACGGCAGGAACCGCAGATGAAATAAAGCTCCACGCGCGGCTCAATAACGGCGGCGACTACCAGTGGTTCTATATCACCGGTAAGGTCCACCGCAGCGGAAGCCCCCTTGAATTCATCGAGGGCATGATGTTCAACGTCACCGACTACCTCGACTGCGAGGGCGAGGACATCGTAATGCGCCGCTACCGCAGCAAGCACTCCGTGAAGATAAACGACCAGTCCACGTATACGCTGCGGGATATTCTCGGCGAGGACTACCTAGTGCGCATTCAGCAGCCGCTCTCCCAGGCGAGAGGGCTGTTCTCCGCGATAACCGACAACGACGGCGCGGTTATCCTCCCCAAGGGTCAGGACAGGAAAATCAATCTGAACAAGATGGACTACCAGCGCAAAAAGAGTATCCGCGTACGTCACCAGACCATCGGAACATGGCTCATCACCGGCGAGGATCAGGATATCGTCGATAATAACGCGCAGCTTCTGGATACTATGGTGCACACCATCTCCATCGTTGCGAACTCCTACGTTGCACTTGTCGACGAGATGGAGACCTCCCAGAATGCAAACAAGCTCCTCGGTCAGAACTTCGAGGATCAGATAATGGTGAACGGCGTTTACTCGATATTCCTGCAAAGCCCCGACACCAAGACCGCAATCAAGAACATCACGCTGCTCATGACTGAGCATTTCGACCTCTCCGAGATCGAATTCTGCACCGATGAGCAGAACTCCGGAAGAGCCTATAAGCTCGACCGCACCGGCATGGTGCTCCCGGTAATTGTCAATTTCACCTGCAAGCAGGATATCCGCGACGAGCTGGATTACAGCGGTATAGTATGCACGGATCTCCGCACCATCGGCATGGACAGAGGACGCAAAAACCTTAGCTGCGTACTCGCCCGCACCTACGACCAGGGCTCCAACCGCGGAGTGCTGCTCTACACCTCCCGCACCACGGACCGCGAATGGAGCAGCCGCGAACGCAGCCTGCTCAAATCCCTGACCCAGCTTCTTTCCACAGTTATCTACAAAATGTTCATGGAGGAGGAGCTGCGCAACTCCCAGAACAAGCTTGAGCGCCTCGCATACTACGACATAGGCACCGGAATGCCGAACCGCAGCATGTTCGAGCGCGACTTCACCGAGGAGATCTCCGAAAACCGCAGCGGCGCTGTCATCGCTGTGGAATTCTCCAACCTCAAGAGCATTTCCGAAATATACGGCTTCGAATACGCCGACGATATCCTGAAAAGCTGCGCGGAGTATATCCTTGCGCTCCCGTGCAGTTCGCAGAAGAAGGTCTACCGCTTCTCAAGCGACATTCTGTTCATATCGCTCAGCGGTATCCAGCGCGAGGAAGCGCGGCAGTTCGCCCAGGCGGTGCTGACGAAATTCCATTCGCCATGGTATCTCCACAATAACGAACATCATATCCGCGTCTATGCCGGATTCACGATCTACCCGCACGACGCGGAGAATATCCAAACCGTTGTCAGCGCCGCTACTCACACCCTTCGCCTCGCAAAGGAACATCTCAGCGATGATGCCGTGTGCTACTCCGAGGGACTTGAGGACGCCCTCACTGACAACCGCATGGTAAAGAAGCTCATCACCGACGCCGCCGAGAACGGCTTCAAGGGGTTCTACTACCTCTATCAGCCGGTGCTTGAGATGAAGACCGGACGGCTCCACTGCTGCGAGGCTACGCTGTTCTGGGGCAATGAAGATATGACCGTGCCGCGCAGCAGATTTCTGCCGATAATCGACCAGCTCGGTTACTCGCGGCAGCTCTACCGCTTCGCCTGCGACAAGATATGCAGCTTCTGCGCCTCCGTGCGCGAGCAGGGCTATCCGGAGTTCCGCGTGAGCTTCAAAATGCCTGAGAATATCCTCAACAGCGAAATCTCCGTTGACGTGCTCCAGAGCACACTGCTTGAGTATTCCCTGCCGCCAAGCGCGATAAGCATTTCCGTCACCGAGGCGGAAGGCACCCTCACCAGCGGCGGTATCTACCTCCAGGCGCTCTCGCGCATGGGAATGAACATCATCGCCGACGACACCGGGATGGGCTACTTCACGGACGCTCCGCTCAGCAACGCTTCGGTCAAGACCGTAAAGATACGCGCCGACCGCTTCAGCGGCGACAGCGTGTCATCGGGATTCGTGCGCTCGCTGATAAAGAAGGCGCACAGCAAGGGTATCGCGGTATGCGCGAAGGACGTCGACAGTCCCTCCGACCTGACGGCGATAGGCGGCTCCGAAATCGACCTCATCGAGGGCATTTTCAACGGCAGACCCCTGCGCGATCATGAGTTCATTGAGAGAATGTCCGAGGGACTCGGCGCTGGCTGAGCACAGATTTACGATATAACTGACGGCGCACCACTCCTCCCGGTGCGCTGTTTTTGTATTGACAATTCCGGCAGAATATAGTATAATTGTAGCATGTGAGAAAGGCGGTGCCGTATGTTCGGACTGTTTAAAAAGAAAATTCTCAAGACCGAGGAGGAAAAGCGCGCGGAGAGCCTCCCGAGGACGAAAAAAGTGCAGTTCGAGCCGATGAAGGTCGCGGAAGCCGAACAGCTTCTTGATGCGGATATACGCGCCGTGCTGGGATTTTCCCCGGTGAACTACTACGCGACAAAGGATCGCTACCTGCTTTGCACATTCTGGTATACTGACGACCTCTCGGAAATCTACATGAGGTTCGAGCTGCGGGTGGACGACCTCCCGCACGGACACACTAAAATGTACCAGATCGACAAGGTGCTTATGCGCGACATTCTTCGCAAATTCGGTCAGAATATAAATATCGGAGAGTAATTATGAACAATTTTTCGGTGCTTGAATGCCCGGTTTATTTCGACAAGACCAACATGCTTGACATGCTTTCCCTTTCGGCGGGGCGGGCTATCCTCTGCCAGAACCGTTTAGGCGAGCAGATAATCGCCGACAACTCCTGGGGGCTTGACCCGATGAAGGGCATGATACGCTTCGGCAATCGGGAATTCCGCGCAGGAATACTCGGCTCTGAATCCGAGATACAGAACACCTGGCTCTGGAGCTGGGCGCACACCGAGAGCGGTCTGCCGGAAAGCTCCACTGCTGTCTCCAGGCGAGTCAAGAAGCTCCTGCCGGAGCTTCCCGAGTTCCAGACCGGGAAGTTCATGCTGGACGAAGTCCACAACGGCCACGACCTTGCGATGATCTCCTGCGGAGTTTCACACGAGAACCTCTGCTACTACAGATGTCCCTACGACGGCGGCGCCGCACTGGTGACGATTTCCGGACTTCCCGAGGATATCTTTGCCCCGGTGGACAGCACGGCGTTCCTGCGGCAGTATATCGAGATAATCAGCGGATTCTACTGCGACCACAGGCTTCTCGCAGCGGGGTTCCTGTACCAGAACGGAACTTCTTTCACGGAGAGCGAAAATGCGCTCACAGCGGATTTCGGCGAGCGTAACCTCAGATTCCTTTTCGAGCAGACCGAGGACGGTATCTCAAGGGTTCTGGACATATCGGAGGCCTGATTGACAAACTAGCATACAGCAAAAGGTGGAGCGTTACGCCCCACCTTTTTTATTTACATCGGAATGTGAGTGTTTGAAAGAAGTTCAGCAACGATGTCCTGCGGCGCGCCGTAGTCCGTCTGCCCGGAAGCCAGCACGATACGGTGAGCCAGCACCGGAATCGCGACTGCCTTTACGTCGTCCGGGGTCGCGTAGTCCCTGCCGTTCATCAGAGCCATCGCCTGAGCCGCACGGAACATCGCGATGGAGCCGCGCGGGCTTGCTCCGAGCTTCACCTGCTGTAGGAATCTCGTTGCAGTCACCAGCGACAGTATGTAAGCCTTGACGTTATCCGCGACCTTCACCTGCGCCGCCTGCCGGCGAAGCTCCATCAGCTCCTCAAGCGACATCACCGGCTGAGTTTCCTGGCGCTGCGGCATGACCTCCAGCATTTTCATCTCGGCGGCGCGGTCGGGATACCCCACAGATATCCGCATGAGGAAGCGGTCAAGCTGAGCCTCCGGAAGGTGATACGTGCCGAAAGTCTCTATCGGGTTCTGCGTTGCGAGGGTCATGAACGGCTTCGGAAGCTGGTGCGTCTCCCCGTCGACGCTTATCTGAAGCTCCTCCATCGCCTCCAGCAGCGAGGACTGCACCTTCGGGGAGGCGCGGTTTATCTCGTCTGCAAGCAGAAAGTTGCACATCGCCGCGCCCGGCTTGTAGCTTCCCTTACCCGTGTTGATGTCCACCACCGTGTAGCCGATAACGTCCGATGGCATGAGGTCAGGCGTGAACTGAATGCGCCCGAAGCTTCCCGAAACGCTCTTTGCAAGCGTTTCCGCGAGCAGGGTCTTGCCAACTCCGGGGACGTCCTCGATGAGGACATGACCGCCCGCAAGCATTGCGCAGACTACCTTTTCTATTACCGGGCGCTTTCCGATTATCGAGCGCTCGATGTTGTTTATAAGCTGTTCAACCTTGTTGTTCATTTTTTTGCTCCTTATACACGTTATACGCTCCGCTTGCGGTTATGATGATGGTGTTCACGAGTACTGCCGCGAAAATCAGCAGCTTCACCAATCCTGCGTAGCTCCCCTCCATGCTGCTTATGTTCGGCGTTAACAGCTCCGGCGCTGATATGTTTATATAGACTCCTGGGGCTCCCGCCAGCACCGGAAGCCCCAGTGCAGTTATACAGTACACCACCAGCGGCATGCTAAGCTCATCACGTATCCTTTTAGTATAAAACACATGTAATTTTCCTGACAGTATACCACATGGAATAGCTGCGGCAGGATACAGCACCAATAGAGTTACAAACGCAGAAAACACCACGCTCAGCAGATATTCGGTAAAAAATCCGGCGGCGCACAGCCCGGCGTATTTCAGGTATTTCATTGGTCACGTTCCTCATTCTTGTCAGGTTCGGCGACGCCTAAAAGCGATTGAATACACAATGTTGATATCCCGCTGACTATCGCTACGCCTCCGATTCCTATTGAGAAGAAAAAAAGCGTCATCGCCTTGCCAAGTCCGTCCCAACCAGCCCATATACTTTCGCTGAACGCAAACGTAAGTATTATCCCCAGACCGCAAAGCACGACCAGTGCGGCAAAAACTGTGAGGAAATACCATTTCGAACTTATCATGAGCCTTTTCCTGATTATGTTCATAAAGGCGACGTGCAAAAATCCCGAGCCGATACAAAGTACTGCGCCAACAATAATAAATAAGCCGATCGAAACGGTGTAAAATAAGTCAAATATGTAGCAGAACAGCCAGTCAATCGGCAGGCATGCCAGATTCATGGCTAACCCTGCGGCGCAAAGCCCGGCGTATTTCAGCTTTATCAATATACACCTCCTGCATGTCGGAGAAACTGCAAAAACGGCGCAGCCCGAAAGCTGCGCCGCAGTCAGCGTATGTTGTTGTTCAACAATTAGTTGAGCAGGGAGTGCTCATCAGAAGCGTCGAACAGGTGAATCTTGTTCGGGTCGAGAGCGAGCTTAACAGTATCCTGAGGACGTGCAGTGCATCTCGGAGATACTCTAGCGGTGAGCGGGATACCCTCGCAGGTGAGGTACAGGAATGTCTCAGCACCGAGCATTTCGGTTACGTCAACAGTAGCCTCGATCATACCGGTCTTAGCGGTGGAGAGGAACATCTCCTCGTCGTGAATGTTCTCAGGACGGATACCGAGGATAACTTCCTTGTCTACATAGTACTTCAGACCCTCGTTGTCAGCCTTTGCGGAGGGCAGCTCAACGTAGAACTTGCGGCCTCTGGAGGTCTTGGTGTCCTCAGAACCGAACTCAACGGTGTACTTGCCGTTAGCCATGATGAGCTTAGCAGGAATGAAGTTCATCTGCGGAGAGCCGATGAAGCCTGCAACGAACTTGTTAACAGGGTTCTCATAAAGGTTGATAGGAGAATCGATCTGCTGAATGTAGCCGTCCTTCATAACAACGATTCTGTCACCCATGGTCATAGCCTCTGTCTGGTCATGAGTTACATAGATGAATGTAGTACCCAGCTTCTTGTGGAGCTTGGAGAGCTCGGTTCTCATCTGTGCACGGAGCTTAGCATCCAGGTTGGACAGCGGCTCGTCAAGCAGGAAGACCTGAGGATCACGTACGATAGCACGGCCGAGCGCTACACGCTGTCTCTGACCACCGGACAGAGCCTTCGGCTTTCTGTCGAGCAGGTGGGAGATGTCGAGGATCTTAGCAGCCTCTTCAACGAGCTTCTTGATTTCGTCCTTCGGAACCTTACGGAGCTTCAGACCGAATGCCATGTTATCGAAAACGGACATGTGGGGGTACAGAGCGTAGTTCTGGAATACCATCGCGATATCTCTGTCCTTAGGAGCAACGTCGTTAACGAGACGGTCGCCGATGAACATTTCGCCCTCGGAGATCTCCTCAAGACCTGCGATCATACGGAGAGTTGTGGACTTACCGCAGCCGGAAGGGCCTACGAGTACGATGAACTCCTTGTCCTTGATATTCATTGTGAAATCGGAAACGGCAACAACGCCGCCGGGATAGCGCTTGTATATGCCTCTGAGTGATAAGCTTGCCATTAGAAATGACCTCCTGAATTACTTAATTATTTTGAACCCTTTGCAGGGAACTATCAGCTTTTCCGCTACTAATATAATACCAAAATACGGCGAAAAAATAAAGAGCCTAAGTCAACAAATATTTTTGAATCCCTTTATGAATAATAACCAAGACCTACAAAACAACCACAAAAAACGGTCTGTTCTGCTAGTGGTATTGCACAAAAAAAGCCCTATTTTGAGCCATTCAAGAAACTTTCATCTCGATTTTTGGAGATTATAACAAAACGCCACAGTTTAATTTGTGCATTACACAACAAAATCTACGGTATTCTTTTCACACAATGGTCATATATTGATATCTGAGGACAAACCGAGACTGCGGACACACAAAATCCAGGCTGAATTTTGTGCAATCCTACAGTAGTATGAACGGAGGAACTATGAAGAACGACACGAAACGCTCCCGGATTCCGCTTGCCGCCGGGCTGATACTATTCGCGGCGGCAGCGCTCTGGGCTCTGACGCGCAGCTTCGGGTGCGGAGCCGACTCGATACCCGGCGCAACCAACGAACAGCGCATAGCCTACATAGAGAGCTTCGGCTGGGATCCCGGATTCACCCACACCGCCGTTGAAAACGTGCGTATCCCCGTGGAATTCGACGACGTTTACGAGGAATACAACGCGCTCCAGCGCAAACAGGGCTTCGACCTGCGGAAGTACCGCGCGCACACCGTCAAGCGCTACACCTACGAGCTTTCCGGTGATACGTCGGTTCCGCTCAACGCGGAACTCCTCGTTGAAAACGGAGCCATCATCGGCGCAGACATCGTTTCCCCCGCGGCGGGAGGATTCCAGGGCGCCCTCGCGATAGACGAAAACTAAATATTGACAAATCCGGATTTCCGGGGTAAAATATACATATCAACTTCCCCGGAGGCCATCGTGAAAAAATATACTATATTAATTATATCCGGCTGCTGCGTGCTTGCCGCCGGAATAGCCGGGCTGGCTCTGCTGCTGAATCAGCCCCCAGTTAGCGAAAGCAGCGTTCCTGAATTCGTCATGCCTTCCCAGACTGTTTCCACGGACTCCAGTTCTGCTCCGGAAACCTCCGGCAGTTCTGCAGCTGTGACAACTGCCCCGCAGACCGAGGCACCGCCTGAAACTCCGACTGGAACCGCCGAACCTGCCGCCTTAACCGCTGAATCCCCAGACATACCGGAGGAAACGATTTTTTCAACATCTATTCAACCAGGAAAAATTACAGCCGCTCAGCCCTCGGCGGTTTCCGAGCCTGCTCAGCCGAATTCCGCCGTTTCCTCCGTGACTTCCGCGCCGGAAACAACCACTGAAAAAATCCAGACCACTTCCAAGCCTCACACCGCTGAGCATTCCGAACCCACCGAGCCGGAACACCCATCGAACATGCTTATTACCTCCGGCGACCCGCTCCATCACGTACAGTTTGAGTTCGGCGGGCGAAGCGTCAGATATTCGGGCGTTTATGAAGGAACTCCCGTAACTGCGGTGGATATCCTTCTTGAGCAGATCCCGAGCTACGACTTCACCCAAAACGGAAGCAGCTTTTCCGGCACGCTGAACGCGTCCTCGCTCGACCCGGGATACTATATTATCCGGGTGTCGCTGGACGGCGGCGCGATAATGGACTACGTTTTTGAAATGACCGCGGACGGCTCCGCGCCGCTCTCCTGGGCTGAGCTTCCCGCAGACGAAAACCTGAGCGCCGCCGCTTCCCCGCTGGAGCTCCCGGAGGAGGGCGTAATGCAGCACATCACGTCCTCCGGCGACCCCGAGACTGCAAGGCAGGTTCTCAGCCGGGTCAGGGAGCTTTCCGACGAGATATGCGTGGGTATCACCGGCGACTATGACAAGCTGCGCGCAATTTCACAGTGGGTATCGCGGAACATGTACTACGACAAGGACGCCTCCGAAAAGGGCGTGACCGAAGACATGCTGACGCTTGAGCATGTTCTGGAATACCACCGCTCGGTGTGCTTCGGCTGGTCGAATCTGTTCTCCGCGCTTTGCCAGGCTCAAGGGATATGGTGCGCGAACGCCTCCGGCAGCGTTGTTACCGGAAGCCGCTGCTTCATGCAGACCTCCACCGCAGACGAACGGTCGCATTCCTGGAATATGGCGGTAATCGACGGCAGGCAGATATGGGTCGATACCGTGTGGAACTCCTCAAACAGCTACCACAAACGGCGTTATGTTGAAGGGGTGCAGGATATGCAATACTTTGATATCTCCACGGCGGCGCTTTCCCAGGATCACCGGGTCACGCGGTTTGAGTACCGGAATTATTTTGCACTTGGCTAGAGCCAACGGCGCAGATCTGACAAATATACAGTCAGGTCTGCGCCGCTTTTTTCTCTGAACTACGCGTTCTGATTTTTCCGGAGCTTCCGGCTTATCCTGTCCCACGGAAGCTGCACAAGAATTACAGCCGCAAACACAATAGCGCAGCCGATTATCTGCCGGGGGCTCATGCTCTGATCAGTCCTGAGAAAACCTATTTTATAGGCGACAAATCCGGATATCGTAGCCACGACGGATTCCAGCGACAATATCAGCGCCGCCGCGGTAGGGTCGACGCCCTTCTGACCTACGATCTGCAAGGTATATCCAACGCCGCAGGAAAGCACGCCGGCGTAAAGCACCGGAATCGCTCCGCTGACGAGCTGCTCCCAGGAGGGCTGCTCGAAAATAAATGCTCCGATCGTACTTACCACGCCGCACACCGCGAACTGAATGCAGGAAAGTATCACGCCGTCGGTAAGTGGCGAGAAGTGGTCGATAACTAGAATGTGGACTGCAAACACCAGAGCGCTTCCAAGTACGAGCAGGTCGCCCGCCGAGATGGAAAGGCTCTCGCCGTTCACGCACAGCAGGAACATTCCGGCAACTGCCAGAACCGCGCAGAACCACACTGCTTTCGGAGCCTTCCTGCCGATGAATATGCCGAGTATGGGCGTGAGGATTATGTACAGCGTAGTGATGAATCCGCCCTTTCCGACGGTGGTCATCGTCAGACCATACTGCTGGAGCGTTGAGGCGATGGTCAGCGCCGCGCCGCACGCGAGACCTCCTATGATGGTGGTCTTAACGGGAAGCGGTTTGCGCTCCGCTTTGGGAATACGCCCGCGTATAATAAGTATCACCGGGACAAGTATAACGCTTCCAATGATGTTTCGCGAGCCGTTGAAGGTCAGCGGTCCCATGAAATCCATGCCCGCCTGCTGCGATACAAACGCCATGCCCCATATTATCGCTGCTGTCAGTAGCAGCAGGCAGTTTCTGAATTTTTTTGTGTTTGTCATTTTCCGTTTTCCTTTTTTTTCTGAGCGTTCTGACGGTGCGCCAGCATTCTGATTATCCTCGGGCGGTTGAACCTCTGAGTAACATGAATACAAGCTCCAGCCCTGCCGATATTACCGAGGTTATAACAAACGCCGGGAGCGCTCCCACCCATATTGAAGCAAATATCGGAAGAAAACTCAGCGGAAGTATTATCTCGTGGGTTATCTCCGCCTGGCACATTGCCTGAGCTATCTCGTCAGGAGTGTGCCTGCTCAGGTCGAAGAAATCCGGCCGATACGCCGGCACTCTGCCCTTCCACTTCTTCACACGGAGCAGCCTGTAGAGCTTCCTTTCCCAGTCCCTTTGGCGGAACCATGGTCTGGAGAGATCGGCGTGATTGTGCATTGTGGAGTTCACGATACCGCCGACTATCAACCGCATTATGAAATGGTAGGATATCGTCGCGAAGGTTATCGCCAGGGTCAGGAAAACGTCCTGACCTCCGCGGAGATACAGTGCGGTACAGAGCACTGCAATTGCGGGCATTACGGCTGACGTTATGATGATTAGCTTCCTCATGGCTGACCTCCGGACAGTAAGAAACCACAATTTCACATTACATTATAGCAAAAACCGTTAAAAAAGTCAATCGACCGCCCCGAAAAACAGAGCGGCCGAAAAATATTACAGTCATGCAAACTGCCAGGAATCGAACTCAAAGCCAGCCGGGAACACGAAGAACACGTCGTGAGTTCCGGATACCTCGGAGAACAGGCTGTTGTATACGACCTGCCAGTCGTCAGAGCTGAACTCCACGGAAGCCGCCGCAGTTCCCTCGATATTGTCGAGGTAAACGTCGACTCTTCCGGTTCCCTTTACCTTAGCCGCGAAGTACTTCGCGCCGTCGCCGAAATCAGCGCCGCGGACGCACGTCCACGCGCCGGAGCCATTCTCAGCGCCGCAGGAGATCGTCATGTTGCCGCTTCCCTCCGCAGGAGCGTAGGACGCGCCTGCGCATGCCGCGATGGTCTCCGCCTGTACCGGCTGATAGGGGTCGAGGCTCTTTATCTGGGAAACTCCCGCCTTGTCGCCGGTGACTTTCTCAATGACTACGTTTTCCTCGTCGACCTGCGCTTCGTTCACGCACAGGCTGCGGAATCCTCCGTACGTTCCAAGCGCCTTCTGAGGATACATCGCATGATAGAACAGATAATACTTACCCTGGTACTTTTGCAGGTGGGTGTGGTTGTTGCTGTATTCAAGTCCATACTCGCCGGGATTCTTGAAGTAATAATCCTGATATACCCAGCTATCCGTGTCAAGCGGGGTCTTAGTGGTCATGTAGGACATGCTGCACTGCGGCGGAGGCGTTACGCCGTCGACGTCCCACCCGTCAGTGTGGCTCGACCAGTCGTTGTTGTAAGTGTAGACATAGGTTCCGTTGATGTAGTTCAGCTCGCTTGCCTCGAAATTGAATTTAGATGGGATTTTCACAATGTCGCTGTCGATGCTCACCATATCGTCGCCGAGCTTAACTATGCGCGAGCCGCCGTCGCCGCCTCCGAAAGCCAGCCATCCGGTGCCGTTGTCGTCGATGCATACGCCCGGGTCAAACGGGGAACTGCACCCGTTAAGTCCCGGCGTGTTGCCGTCCAAAAGGGATTCCCCGAGAGGGTCTGACCACGGCCCGGTTGGAGAAGTGGAGGTTATGACTCCGGTACCCCAGCCGCTGTTTGAGAAGTAGAGATAGAAATGAGTGAGACCGTCCTCCTCAACGCGGGAGGTTATCGACGGTGCCCAGGACGCCAGCGCCCAGGGGCATATTTCCGCGATGTCGATTATGCCGTGGTAGGTGTAGTTCACCATATCGTCAGTGGAGAGTATCACCAGTGACTTTATATGCTCATAGGTGTTCTTTCCATCGGCTCCGACCGCTTCGTACTGCTGATTGTCGTTTGTTCCGTAGATGTAAAGCCTGCCCTCGTACTCCACAGCGGTGGGGTCTGCGCAGAAAACGTTTGAAATAAGCGGGTTGCCGTCCGGAAGGTTCTTGCCGGTCGGAGCGTCCAGCGACTGAACTGTTATCCCGCCGGGCTGTGAAGGTACCGCCGAACCGAGCGCGAATCCGCTTTCCGGCGAGAATTCAGCCTGGCTCTGGCTGTCCCCGGACGAACCGGCAGCGGGAGTACAACCGCACAAAAGTGCCGAAAGCATAACTGCAATGATAGGTCTGATGTGTTCCATAATACCCTCCTGGAATTAACGTTGTAACTTTATTATAGCACAATTATTCCGTAACAGCATTAATTATACGGACATCGGTCAGCACAAAACTGCCATTACTCCCAGCCCTTGCAGACGTCTACCCACTCTGTAAAGCCGGAGTGCTCCTCAAGCTCAGGTATGGTGAGCTCAATCGCGCTGTTGCTGCTTCCGCAGGCGGGGAACACGGTGCTGAACCTCTTGAGCGATTCGTCGAGGTATACAGTCACGCCATAGTTCACTGCGAACGGGCATACTCCGCCGATCGCGTGTCCGATAAACTGAACTACTTCGTCAGGGGTCAGCATTTTTGCCTTCTTGCCGAATTTAGCCTTGTATTTTGCGTTGTCGACCTTCGCGTCGCCAGCCGTTACGACAAGTATCGGCTCCTCGCCTAGCATAAACGATAGGCTTTTAGCGATGCGGCGCGGCTCACAGCTGAGCGCCTGGGCGGCAAGCTCCACCGTTGCGCTGGAGCTGTCAAATTCAAGTATGCGGTCTGCCATTCCGCAGCCTGCGAAGTATTCTCTTACCTTTTCTATAGCCATTTTGTTCCACCTTCTGTTATCATTCCGCGTTTGGGCGGCCAAGTTGATTTTAGCACTTTACAGCGGTTTTGTCAATATGTTTTTAATTGACAAAGTACGGGAGCTGTGTTATTATATAATCTGGAAGGGGGTGGCATTATGAAAAATCGTTCATTAGCGAGGTTCGTAGTTTTTGCGCTGATACAGGTCGTGCTATGCGTACTGGCGTTCGTATTTGCGGCTGGGATATCGTCAGCAGAACCGGAGTTCCAGACCGATGGAAGCATATACGTTGACGGAACAGATTTCACACCGCTGGCACAGCTGGGCGGCGAGATATTAAACGGAGCTTTATCGCTGCTGGCGCTCGGAGCGTCTTTCCTTGTTACTGCGGTAATTTCCGCTGTTTTACTGTTGCCGTTCCGATTTATTGCTGTTCGAAAGGACAGTATTCTCACCCGCATTGAAGCGCGCGGTACTCTGATAGTGATTTTAGTCTGCACGGCTGTTTCGCTGATCTCAGCGGCGATATTCGGCGGGGCTGGCTGTATGGTTGTCGCTCTGGTGCTGATGATCCCTCAGCTTCTTCTCAGTGTGCTGATGTACTGGCTTTGTATTTTCCTGCGCTCACGCCGGCAGGATTCTGTTAGCCGTGATTGTGGCGCTTAATAAAAAAATCACAACGAAAGTAAAATGCAAGTATACTGTGGGAAAAACTATAATTTAGCGGTGCGTGTTCCGCCTACCGCAATCCATAATCGGGAGTCAAGGGGGACGCGTCCCCCTTGCGAGTCGAGGGCAGCGCCCTCGTCGCCGCCAGGCGAAACCTCCGCACGAAGTGCGGATACTCCGTGCGGAGCACGGCTACTCTGCGCGCCGGCGCGCAGTTAAACGTAAAAAGCGCTAAAGGGGTGTGGGGGAAAACAAGAGTTTTCCCCCACAAGCAACACGTCGTCTTTATTGAGCCTTTCCTCCGAAACAGTCCGGTGGACTGTTTCGGAAGCACACCACACCGCTAAATTCTAATTTTCAACAACTTGACCCCTTGCGTTCAACCGCAATGTACTTCTTTATTTTCCCGAATACATATCCCGCTGAGCAACTGCCAGCCTGTCGCAGCGTTCGTTTTCTTCATGACCCGCATGCCCCTTTATCCACGCGAACTCCACATCGTGTATCGCCAACAGTTCAAGCAGGCGCTCCCATAATTCAGGATTCAGCGCGGGTTTGCCGTCGGACTTCTTCCAGCCGCGTTTCTTCCAGCCCTGCGCCCACCCCTTTGTAATTCCGTCTACAACGTACCTGCTGTCTGTGGTGACTCTCACCTTGCACGGGTACTTCAGCGCAGACAGCGCCTGTATCACCCCGGTAAGCTCCATGCGGTTGTTCGTTGTGTGCGCTTCCCCGCCGCTTATCTCCTTCTCGTAGCCGTCGCAGCGGAGTATCGCTCCCCAGCCGCCAGGTCCGGGATTTCCGCTGCATGCACCGTCCGAGAAAATCTCAACAAATTTCATACTGCCTCTTTCGTGTCAAATGAATACTTTCCGTAAGCTCCGCAAATAGTATTCCCCGCAAATGAAAATAAACAGCCCCGAGTGTCCCCGGGGCTGAATCTTTTGCCGTGGAATTAGTTTGCGAGACCCGCTCTTGCGATACCTTCGGTGAAGTACTTCTGTAAGAAGATGTACATGATAACGATAGGTGTGATAGCAAGCAGGCAGGCTGCCTCCATCCATACGATGTAGTCAGAGGCAACGCCGACCTCACCGGTCAGGTACATGGAGATGATGTTCGCGATACCGTCGATCTTCAGCGAAATCGTGTTCGCCTTTGTGAAGTACATCGAGGATACATAGTAGTCGTTCCAGTACCAAACGATGGAGAAGATGAATACCGTCAGGAATGAACTTGCTGCATTCGGTACCATAACGCTGATGAAGGTCTTGAACGGACCGCAGCCGTCAAGGTACGCAGCGTCCTCCAGCTCCTTCGGGAGTCCGCGGAAGAACTGCCTGAACAGGTAGATGAACAATCCCGCACGGATACCGTTACACATGAGCGCCGGTATGTACATCGAAAGGTTCGTATCAACCAGGTTGATGGAGTCGCCCATCAGCGCGTTGAACAGTCCGAAGATATCGAAATATCTGAACTGAGAGAACTGCGGGATAAGAATGATCTGTACAGGAACGATGATCTGGAGCAGAACAAGTGCAAAGAAGAAATTCTTGCCCTTGAACTTAAATCTCGCGAAGCCGTAGCCGGTCAGCGCGCAGGTACCTACCTGGAGGACAGAGGACACGATGTTCAGTATCAGCGTGTTCCACAGAGTGCCCGGGTAGTCGATCGCGTTCCATACCTCGACGAAGTTCTCCATGCGGATCGTCTTGGGGATCCACATTACGGAGGGGTCGTTCATTTCCGCCTGGGGACGGATAGAGGTGGAGATCATGTAAAGGATAGGATACAGGATTACGAAGCTCAGACCGAAGATGATGACTGCTCTGAAGAACGGCCATACATATGCGGCGATACGATGCCAGAACAGGTATCTGTAGTGCTTCTTCTCCTTTGCCGTGTACCTGTGATAATTCTTAATGATGTCAAAATTAGACACACGGTACTCGTCCTTCTTTTTCTTTTCCTTCTTGGGTGCCTTGGTCGGCATTGCAGTTACTGCAACCGCTGCGTCAGAGTTGATGTCAGCGATGGTCTCTGCGATTGCTTCGGCTGTAGGCTCAACAACCGTCTTTTCGTCCTGCTTGAAGCTGTCCGCGATCGCTGCGGCGCTGCTCTCAAGGGACTCGTTAGATGTTACGTTTTCAGCAGGCTGATCAGCAACATTATTTCCCTCTGTGGGGAGCTCAAATTCTTTATCTGTCACTTCTCTAACCTCCTTAATCATTCTCGTAGTAAACGAACCGGTTGATTATCACGCAGATAATACCGAGGCACGCACCTACTATTGCGAAGTAGATCCACGCAAGCGCTGCGGAATAGCCGTACTCCCAGTTCCTGGACTGTGCCAGAACGTATTCCATTACGACGTTATCGGTGGATACGAACGCGTCGATAACGGTATATACGAGGTTAGACAGGATCATCGGCGAGATGTACGGGAAAGTGATTTTCCAGAAGAACTCCCATGCGGTTGCACCCTCGATGCTTGCCGCTTCCTTTGCAGAAGGCGGAATGGTCTGGAGTGCGGAGAGGAAGATCAGTATCTGGATACCGGAGTTCCATACGAGGTTCAGTACGCCGGACGTGATGTCCTTAATGATGTCTGTAAACGTCTGGTTCAGATTATAGATACCCAGGAACTCCATCAGCTCTGTAACAAGGTCTGTCTTGAACAGTGTGGAGAACTGTGCTGCGTCAGATACGCCCTGGGAGGTCATATCACCGTTGATAACGCTGATTACAGGACCTGTCGCGATAAGAACCGGCAGGAAGAAAATCGCTCTTGCAAGCGTTCTTCCTCTGAACTTCTGGTTCAGTATAACCGCGATGAACAGGGAGAATATCATGATTACAATGGTGTTCGGAAGGATCTCGCCGAGCGCCGTACCCAGCTTCGGAAGGAAGGTGGTATCTATCGTAAACGCCTTTGTGAAGTTGTAGAAGCCGTTCCACTCGGTGTAGATACCTGCGGAGGTCATGCCGACCTCAAGCGCGCCTGCCTTGTCAAGCAGCTTGGTGTTACACAGCGAGTACCACAGGGAGGTCAGTACCGGCATGATGAACAGCCACAGTGTTCCGATGAACCAGAGCGCTATGAAGCCGTAGCCGTAAAGACCCTTTTTCTTCTCGTAGGGGATCTTTGTGGTCTTGATCTTGACCTGAGCCTTTTCACCGCCCTTGCGGCGAATGTCGACCTCCTCATTTGCTGCATTGAGCGCAGCAGCGGCGGCCGTATTGTGAGCAGACACTCTCTGAACCGGTGCGGGAGCCGGTGACGGCTCTGCGGCGGGTTCAGCGGCTGACTCTGCGGGAGCGGTGTTCTCGCTCTTTCCGCTTAATTCAAGTTCTTCACTCATCAGTCAGTTGTCGCTCCTTTCTGTTCAAAATCGGAAAGCTTTACCTCGGTACCGTTGACCCAGATCTGGAGGGTGCTTACGTCCGCCTCAACGACTGTGCCGTCGGAGAAGGTGGTCTTGTAATGAGTTCCATCGGTGATCTCAAAATCCTCGATGGTCTCGTCGGTCAGAGGAAGCACATACTGCTGCATGAGCTTATATTCAGCCGTCATGTCGTTCAGCCAGCCACTGTAGTGAGTGTAGAACAGCTCATCATAAGAGCAGTCGGTGAACTCGTTAGGATCCTGATACATCACCTCGTAGTGCAGCGGAGTGCCTGTAGCCACAGAATAAACGAACAGCTCGTCTGCGCTGGAACTTGCGTTTTTCGCCTTGGTGGTGTACGGAATGTAACCGTGAATTACGATCTCGTAGAACGGGATATCGTAGTCGTAAACGTCGAAGTTGCTGCTGTAAAGCGGAACGTCCTTCAGGTAGTCAACATACGGCAGAGCGTAGTCGTTAGCCGCGCCGGATACGAATGTCATACCGCTCTGGTTGATCATTTCGTAGCCCTTGACGAGGTTGTTGACAGCCTGCTGTCTGGAGGTGTATCTGGAAGTGTTCGCGGTGTAGTCGCTGTAAAGCATATTTGTGCCTTCTGCAACGGACATCGCTGTGATGCCGTCCTTCTGGCAACTTGAAACTACCTCGCCGTAAACTCTCTCATAGAAAGACGGTGAGAGAATGTACCAGCTTGAGCGTGTGTCGTGCGGAGTACCGAACGCCAGCTCGTAAACGCCCTGTGTAGCGTAAGCCTTGGTGATCGCGATTGATGAAGCGCCGGTCTTGGTGTAGCCGTTGCCGCTGCGCTCGTAGTTCATCAGGTCAAAGCTCGGAGCCAGCATGATGCCGCTTGCGTCGCAGTAGCTCTTGAGTTCGTTCCACTTGTTCTTGCCGCCCAGCGTGCCGGAATAATCCACCTTGCTGGAGATTCGGCTCGTGATACCAGCCGCGTTGAAGTCCTCATAGGAAACGACGATGTTGCTTACACCGTTTGCTGTAAGCTCCTGGAGGATCTGCTTTGCCTGCTCGTAAGTGGTAGCCGCTGTCTCAAGCTTCACGGGGAAACCGAGTATCGACTGCTCCTTTACGGTGCCGCCCCAGATGTCGAGGTAGAGGGGAGCCTCTTCCTTATCGTTCTTGGTGAGGCCCTTCTCTTCAACGAGATACTGCTGATAGCGCTTAGCCACGTCAACGTAGCTTACGTCGTCCTTAACTATAGGATAGTAGCGGACTGTCAGTCTGTCCTCGGGGATTATGTCCTCCTGGTAAGCATTCAGCGCGGAAGCATTCTGACCGCCCATGAAGTAAGTGTCAGTAGCGCGGAGCTGGAAGTTGAACCATGCGGAATTGTAGCTTGTGGACTTCTGTCCGGAAACCGCTGCTCTCGCAGTAGCATACGCGGAACCTTCGGTAACGACCTCAAGCAGGGCGTTGTCATTTCTGACGATACCCATTACCGGCAGGTAAGCCTGCTCGGTCTTTGCAGGAGCCATATCCTGGCTCTTTGCGAGGTCTCTTCCGTAGATACGCTGCGTGTACTCGTTTGCCTTGCTCTTTCCGTTGTTGAAGTTGATCACCGCGCCGGAGCCGTCCGGTGTGATGATGTAGCCTTCCTCATCAGAGAAAGCGGCGCCGAGATCCTGGAGCAGGTTCACGTCAACAACGGAACGTGAGCTTTCCTGGATCAGAGCGGGATCGCTCTCGGTCTCGGTGATCTCGTCCACGGCGATGGAAGCCTGAATGTAGTCACCCTCGAGAGTGATGTAATAAGGGATCGTGATACCCTCGTTCGGGAATGTGTACTCGGCACGGAAGCCGTTGTCCACCATTGTAACGGTAAGACCCGGTCTGATATCGTCTGCGGTCTCAACGATCGCATTTACGCTGTCTTTCCAGGAACGCACCGTTGTCGACGGGGACTCGGTATCTGTTACCTTAACTGCGTTGATCACGAGAGAGGACTTGAGATCCTCCTTCTTGGAGTTGTTCGCAACAGGATCGTCGTCTGCATTGTAAGGATTGCTCCACCAGATGTGGTCGCCGTCCTTCGTGCGGAATGCGAACAGACCGGTCTTTGTGTTCACCAGCAGCTCGAAATTCTCATTTGAAGCTGCAAGCTCGCACTCAGCAAGAACGTCATCTTTCTGGATAGGCTGCTTCTCGTCCTCCACAGGCTCTGCCTCGGAAGTGGAAGCCTCCGCAGTGGAGGTCTCTGCCTCCGCGGTATCAGCGGCGGATTCTTCCGAACCTGCCTCTGCGCTGCCCGCTTCTGCCGTCATGCTGTTGCTCTCAGACCATGCAACGCTCTGGCTTGCCGAAAGCACCATGCTCGCGCAGAGTGCGCCGACAAGTATTTTCTTGCGGATATGTAGCATTTTTACACCACCATTTACTATATTTACGCCTTTTCCCCGTCCCGGGGAGCAGGCTCGCTAATGTTCTTGTTCGTCAGGACTTCAGCTTCTTGCGCTCCTTAGCGATCTGATGCTTCTCGAAAGCGGTGTACGCTGCGACAATGATCGCGATGACAGCAGCGATAACGCCGATGAAGATGAAGATCAGGGCTGTAGGCTCAAGGTTGGAGAATCTGTACAGCAGCTCTGTGTAGATCGAGTAGATGAACACGTAAACCTGCTGGAACAGGGAAACCAGAAGTACCAGAAGAATAAGGATAACAACCATTGCAAGAATGGTGATAAGCATGAACAGCAGGGTCTTGGGAATGGAATACTGGTGAACTGTCTTCATGCCGGAGATCAGCAGCACCACAGTCCAGAGGATCGTTACGTAAGAAACGAATGTGATGAAAGCTGACTCAGTTCTGAGCAGGCAGTTGGAGAGGATAATGTTGATAACCTGACCGATGATGTAGGGAACGAGAGCATATGCGGTGTTAACGCAGATGTTCTTCATGGTACCCTCGCCGTCGAACAGTGTGCACAGCGCCCAGTTGCCTATTACCCATGTGAAGAATATTACGATTGTGCGGATTATGATCGGAACGATGTTGAAGATCTTTACCGCTGCGGTATTGAACAGGAAGCCTGTCATGAGCTCGCTGCACACGCTCACGATAAAGAGCAGCGCAACGATGACGAGAGCCACCTTCATGTTGTAGGCTTTCTTCCAGCGGAGATCCTCAAAGCCTTCGAACGGATGACGCATGATGTAGAACGGCCATTTCCATGCCGGCATATCAAGATTGAATCTCATAAATCAGACGTCCTCCTTTCCTTTATTGCGTTCCTTGAACAATTTTTCCTGTTCTGTGCGCTTCCTTGCACGTACCTTGTTCCTCCAGGTGGAGAGCACGTAGATACCTACCAGAAGCACCAGAATGACTATAGCGAATACGGTGAAGTTGTCTCTGATGAAGTTCATACGCCAGCTCTTGAACGCGTCGTTGTAGCCGGACTTGGAGTTGTAGTAGAAGTACTTCATCGCGGTATCGTAATCGCCTTCGTTCAGGTAAGCGTTACCGAGACCGATGTATGCCAGCCAGTAGTTGCTGTCGCGGCGGAGCGCTTCCTCCCACGGCTGTCTTGCTTCCTCGTACTTGCCCTTGTTGAACAGCGCGATAGCGTTGTGAACGATGGAACCGAACTCGGTCTGCTTGAATACCGTGATGGAGCACTTACGTCCATCGAGTACATACACATTGCTTCCGCGGCTCTCAACTGCGTTTACGATGTTGAACGTACCCTTCTGCTGACCTATGCCGCCGAAGATGAACAGGAGCTGGCACTCGTCGTCGTACTGGAACACACGTCCGGTCTTGAGGTCGAGCAGATTGATCGTTCCGTCTGCGGAAACGTCGATATCAGTTATCTGTGAGGAGTAGGTCTGGCCTCTGTAGTACTTGGTCAGCGCGTCGCCGAATGTGTAATCAGAGTAGCCCAGGTTTGTGTAGATGTTCGTACCTGCGGAGTTCAGCTTCTTTAAGATATCTGTATCCGCAGACTTGGACTCGGTAACTGTATAAATAAAGTTATCGGAGTCGATGTCGAAGTTGGAGATCTCGACAGGAACGCTTCTTCTCATCCTCTTTGCCTGTTCACGGCTGAATATGAGCTTCCAGAATGCGTTCATCAGAACCTCGCCGGTAGCCTCTACTCGGTTCGCACCGAAATATCCGTTGAAGTCACCTTCCTTGGAGAACACTGCCGCGCCCTTTGTGATGGACTTGATGCAGACGTACACGTTCTTCGCAGCATCAACCAGAACCTTGCTGGGGTTGAACGTTACGGAGGAATCGTACATCGAAGCGTCAGGTCTTGTATAAACTACCTTTACCTTGCCGACGGAGGTCTTGTACTCGTCGGTGCCGATCTCGTCGACTGTGAATGCAACAACGCGGTCGTTGGAATTGTCCGCAACGTAGATTGTGGACTCTCCCTCGTCAACGTCAACATAAACGCCGGTAGGACCGTTGAAGCTGAGGTTTGTAATCTTATTGAAATCCGCCTGGGAGATCGCGCCGGTGTTCAGCTCGCTGTTCTTCGTGTCGAGCCAGTCCTGGACTCCGGAGAAATCGAGGGATTCAACAGTAAACTTGAGCTGGAAGTTCTCATCGGTGGCGATGATCCTTCCCTTTGCGCTATCAGAACCGCTTGTTGGCTTGTATGCCGAATCGGCAAGATACAGGTCGCCGAGGTCGGAAAAGAACATGTCGCTCGGCTCGGAGAGGGTGCCAACACCGATGTCCGCACCGGTGATGACCTTATCTACAACGTAGCCGTTCTGTGAGGGAACCGGGTCGCCCCACCAGTCGTAGTTATATCCGTCATATGGCTCATCTGCATACGCAACGCTTGTCATGAGCGTGACCGCAGCCATAGCCGCAGCCGTCACGCGCGCTGCAATGCGCTTGATTGATGGCACTAAAATCATCCTTTCGTAAATAGAATCGCTGTTCTGTACAGCAGGTCAATCCTTCAGACCGGAGTGAGCCATCGTTTCAACGACGTTACTCTGGAGAATGAGGAAGAGTATCATAGGTGGCAGCATCAGCACAACAACTGTCGCTGACGATACGCCCTGTCGCGCAATACCTGCCGCTGCGATCTGCTGCATTACGATAGGAATAGGCTTGAGCTGCTCGGAATAAACGAACAGATAGCCGGTGATCTGCCAAGCGCCCTGGAATGCGAATATCATCAGGGTGAGCCATGCAGGCTTAACGTTCGGCATTACGATCTGCCAGCAAACTCTGAGGTGGCTCGCACCGTCGAGCTTTGCGGCTTCGATCATGCTTTCGGGGATCTGACCCATGAACTGCTTCATAAGGAACAGACCCATAGGAGTTGCGATGTACGGCAGCGTGATAGCCCAGTATGTATCGATCATGCCCATACCAGCCATAACGATGTACTGTACGATGTAGGTTACAGAGGAAGTGAACAGAAGGGCAATTTCAATGACCTTGTTCATAGCCTTTACGCCCGGAGCCTTGACCTTCGACAGCACGTAAGCTGCGGAAGATGAAAGGAAGAGCTGGGCTACTGTAACGACTACAGAAACGAATACGGAGTTGAAAACGTATCTTGAGAACGGTACGTCAAGGGAGCCTGCAACCTTCAGCATGTCCTCGAAGTTCTGCGAGGTGGGTCGCTGAACATAGAGCTTAGGCGGGAACACGAACAGTTCCTCGACTGGCTTGATCGACTGGATCACCGACAGATAGATCGGGAAGAGCATGAACAGTCCGATAAGCACGAGCAGAATGAAGATCGCGATATCACCGCCGCGGGAGCCTCCCCACTTTTTTCTTTTCTTAATAATGCGCATCTTCCGTCCTCCTTAAGTATCGAGTATTCCTGCCATCGCCTTGCGGATAACGTTGTTAACGAGTATCATCACGATGAACAGCAGGAAGCAGATAGCGCAGGCGTAACCCATTTCGTAACGGACTGAACCGTAGTCGAATGCGTGGGTCATGATCGTGTGCGCTGCGTAGTCAGTAGACGGGAATGCGGTCAGGAATCTGCCGATATCACCAGCGGTGAAGGAAGATGTGATCTGCATTACAGCCGCGAACAGAAGCTGCGGGCCCATAGCGGGGATCGTGATATAGAGCAGTTCCTGGAAGCGGTTCTTGATACCCTCGATAGCGCCAGCCTCGTAGCCGGACTTATCAATGCCCTGGAAGCCTGCACGCAGAGAAAGGAAGCCTGCGCCAAGCGACATCCACATCTGTACGATGATTACGCACATGAGAATGTATCTTGCGTCGGTCAGCCACTGCTGAGGGCCGTTGATGAGACCAAGGCTGATGAGAACGGAGTTCAGGAAGCCGTAGGTATCGCCGGAGAAGATGAGCTGCCATGTTGCGTAGATGTTACCAGCAAGGGTCGGAGCATAGAAAATGTATGTAAATACAGTTTTCAGCGGACCGGGCATCTCATTGATGAGCCAAGCCAGCAGGAAGCACGCGATGTAGCTGACCGGGCCGGTGATGATAGCGAATACAAGCGTATTCTGGATAGCAATAAGGAAAACGTCGTCCTGAAGGAACAGAGTATAGAAGTTGCTGAGTCCTACCCACTGCGGGAACTGAACCATGTTGAAGTTCGTGAAGCCTACAGGGAGGGAGATAACGACCGGTATACCTGTGAATATCAGGAACAAAAGGAAGTACGGGAGAGCGAGGATATATGCGCTGCCGTTCTTCTTCATTTCACGCATCGTATAACGGAACTTGCTGTCCTCGATATACTGCGATTTCTCTTTACCGAACAAGCTGATTCCTCCTATTTTTCTTATGGTACGGTATCCCTCCCGCTTTCGCGGGAAGGGCATTGACCTTAACCATTGTAGTAGCCGAGATCCTTCAGCTTTCTTACGATCTCAGAGTTGATGTCTCTGTTGTAGGAGCTGAGCTGATATCTCGGATTCTTCTGGTTGTTTACAACCGCTCTGAATGCGTTGTAAACGTTACGTGTAACTGCGTAGGAAGCCGGAATGATCGGAACTTCTCTCAGATTGTTCATCTGGTCGCTGATCTTAGCGTACTCAGAAGTAGACCAGTTCAGTCTGGAAAGCGCCTCGACGTTTGCGGTGTCGTAACGACCCATCGGGCCCATGATGGCCTCGATCGTCTTACCGTACTCTACCTGAACATCTGTGGTGGTGAACCAGTCGATGAAGTTCCAAGCTGCGCCTACGTCCTTGCAGCTTGTGAAGATAACTGCACCGGAGGAACCGGAGTTTGCCGTGTAGTTGATCTTGTAGTTGCCGTTTTCGTCCTTGACCTTGTTGCCGTTCTCGTCGGTCACATAGGAACCCGGAACGTGTGCGAATGACCACAGACCCTTGATCTCAGGAGCCGCAACGCTGAGCTGGTTGTAGAACGCGTAGTTCTGGAGCAGCATCGGCATCTCACCGGTTCTGAATCGTGTGAATGCGTCGTAGGTCTGGTCAAAGTCGTAAACCGTGTAGAACTTAGTCCACTTGGTGAACGCCTCAACGGCAGCCTCTGTATCGAATGTTGTGGAAACGTACTGACCGCTTGCTTCGTCGAAGTTATAGAAATCCTGACCTGTCTGGAGCATCAGCAGTACGAACGTGTTGCCTGCGTCGAATACCTGAGAAGAGATGTTGGACGGAAGGATCAGACCAACCTCAAGGTACTTTCTCTGGATATCAGGCAGCATGTTGATGAGGTCGTCCCATGTTGCGGGAGGCTCGGTGTAGCCCAGTTCCTCCAGTACGTCGGTACGGTAGAAGAGCATCGGGAAGTTCTCGGTGAGCGGGAGTCCGTAAACGCCGCCGTTGAACTCATAAAGAGTTGTAACGTCAGGTGTGAATCTGCTTACGACGGAATCGTATCCGGGCTGTTCCTTGAGGTTGACAAGCAGACCTCTGGAAGCGCAGACTACAGGGAAGTCGCCGCCGATGAACAGTGCGACCTCAGGACCCTTGCCGGCGAGAGTTGCCTCAAGAACGGCGCCCTGTACCAGCGAGATGCTTACTTTGGTATCACTGTTGGGGTTGTACTCGGAGCTTACCAGCTCGTTAACAACGGTAGCCTGGTCACGGCCGAGGGAAACCCATACGTTCAGCGTCTTTTCAACGCCTGTGGAGTCAGACACGGAGGTGTAATCCTCGAAGAAGGAGCCGATGAACGCCTGGAAGCCGAATGCGAGAGCTGAGAAGAAGTTCGTGGAGCTGTCGCGGAAATTATCGTGCGTGGACTTTACCTCGATATAGTCGATCTCAAGCGGCTGGTCACGATAGTCTCTCATCCATGCGGAAACAGCGGAGATCTGATCCTTGATGGAAGAAAGCATCTGCGGGAGATCCTCGGGGTGGTCAATAGCCATCTGGAGGATAACCGCCATAGTCTGAAGCGTTGAAGCCTCGGAGCCCTGACCAGTGAGTGACTCGATACCTGCCTTCTCTGCGTAGAGAGTATCTACAGCAGTCTGGAGGAAGTCAAACAGACCGTCGATCTGATCCTCGAGGTAGTAGTCGTTGTACTCGTCGGGGGAAGGACCGGTGATCATGAGGATACGTCTGTAGTAGTAGTTCATCTGGAAGATGAGGTCGTCAAGGCGCTCCATTACCGGACCGATGTCGCCCGGTATAGCCTCGAGTGCGATCTCGTTAGTACCCTTGTGGAGGTACAGATAGATGTACTCGCCGTTTTCGTCCTTGAGTTCAACAGTCTGCCAGTTAGGGTTGTACTGGATCCTGATATCGTCAAGCTCCTTGCAGGGAACAACGCCGTTAACGTAGACGCGGCGGTTGGAGAAGAATCCGCGCATCGTGCTCTGACGGCATCTGATCTGCATTTTGTAGTAACCGTCCTCGGGGATCTCTACCTGCCATGCGATGGTCTGGGTAGCCTGATCCCAGGTATCAGCGCCGACTGTGTTGTAGCGCTTGTTTACCGGGTGAGACGGGCTGACGGAGTAGTCAGTTCTGTCGTATGTAGGATACAGGGTCGAGGAAGTTGTGTAGTAAGTGTTCTCTGCCTCGATGTGACCTATATCCTCGCTGCTGCCGAATGCCGGAGTAGCGTCGATCTGCTCCTGTGTGGGCTTGATGTCCGCATAGCTGGGCAGCTCCTCGGTGTTGTAGAACTTCATGCTCTTGAGGTAGAAGTTGGTCTTTATACCTGTGAGCGAGATTTCATGCTCGCCCTCGGAAAGGTAGAAGAAGTACGGAGTATTGATAAGTCCGTCTTTATCCTTGATCGGGTATGTTACCCAGGTGTTGTACTCGACCTGGGGAGGACGCTTCTGGTTCTTCTTGCGTGCGTCCCAGCCGATCTGGGTTTCGTTCTGCCAGTAGCGGTCAAGCTCTACCAGCTTCACCTCGTCGAACGGATACTCTCCGTCGATCTTCATCTCGACCTCGATAGTGGTGTTGGTCGCGGTGATGGGGTGATAGAACATCTCGAGGTTGTACAGACCAGCGGTCTTAACGTCGAACTTCCATGTCAGGGTGCCCTCGCAGTCCACCCAGGCTACACACTTCTTTTCGCCGTCGTAGTCCTCGAGCTGAACATTGATGTCGTCGCTCTGCTCAAACTTTGTAACGTCAATGTTTACCTCTTCCATCGGCTTTGCAGCGTCCGGATATCTTGCTATGTACTTTCTGTACGCGTTTTTGTTGCTGACAATGCTCAGGCTGTCCGCGTTAACGGTCGTGGAGGACGATGAGTCTGCACTCTCCTCCGCAGCAGCGCCGGGCGCCAGCTGGACCTGTACGAGAGTCGCCGCCATTACGGCTGACATGAACAATGAAGTGACTCTCTTCAGTCTGGCTTTTCGCTCTTTTGCCACAGTGAAATCCACCTTTCCTAAATACTGCTTTGCAGCAAATCGGGTTCTCCCTCCCGATTATTTACTAGCCTTGTCCGCGATGCCGCGCGGGTAAATGGAGATCTTGCCTTCCTCAAGTTCGACGCGGACTTTGTCGCCGCCCCGCAGCCCGAGTTCCTCAAGGTACTCCTTAGGGATCTGAAGCCGCCCTGCCCTGTCAAGCACGGTGAGTTCCTCGTGTGAGGTCTCCTCCTGCTCGTTCAGCTCGCCGAACGACTTTGCAATGCCCGACTTCCGCACAAGTTCGGTAGATGTCTTTCCGTCCCGGATCGCCACCACGCGGTCTATCTGTGCTGAAAGCTTTGTATCGTGCGTTACAATTATAATAGTAACGCCCATTGCCCTGTTAAGTTCTCTGAACACGTCCAGTATCAGTTTCGACGTCGCCGTGTCGACTGAACCGGTCGGTTCGTCCGCAAGCAGAAGTTTCGGGTTATTCGAAAGCGCTATCGCTATCGCAACCCTCTGCTGCTCACCGCCGGACATCTGATCCAGCCGGCTGTTCTTGCGATGTGAAAGTCCGACCATGTCGAGCAGCTCGTCTGCCCGCTGGCTCCTTCCGCTGAACCCGGAGAGCAGCATCGGCATTTCGACGTTCTGCTTGGCGGTCAGGTATGGAATAAGGTTTCGTGCGTTATTCTGCCACACAAACCCTACGGTCTTTCGCTTATATTCTATGAAATCCTTCTCTGTGAATTTCAGCATATCAACGCCGTCTACGTAAAGGCTTCCCGCTGATGGCCTGTCAAGTCCGCCGAGCATGTTCAGCAATGTAGACTTGCCGCTTCCGCTGGCCCCGACGATCCCCATCAGCTCCCCACGCTCGACCGTGAGGTCAAGACCCTGGAGCGCCATTACTTCGACATCGCGCGATTTGTAGATCTTCACGAGATTCTCAGCCTGCACCATGATGTTTTCAGGCGGGGCTAGAAGCACCTTTTTAGGCATCTGCGCCCTCCTCCGGCTGATTCTCCTTAACATCAGAAATCACGCCGTCTTCCAGCGTGTAAACGATATCAGCCAAATCCATCATTGTGGTGTCATGCGTTGTCATTACTATTGTCAGATCATTCTGCCTTACAAGGTCTCTGAAGAGCTTCATTACCGCCATTGCTGTCGGGGAGTCAAGCTCCGCTGTAGGCTCATCGGCAAAAATGATCTTTGGTGAGTGCGATATCGCTCGGGCGATTGCAACTCTCTGCTGTTCACCGCCTGACATCTCGCCGGGACGGTGATTCATTCTTTTCTCCAAACCCACCTGGATCAGGCTCTGCCGGGCACGCTCGACGCGCTCCTTATATGGAAGCTTCGTTAGCCGAAGTGCAAATTCGACATTTTCAAACGCTGTCATGGTGGAGATCAGCGCAACCGACTGGAACACAAACGCCATATCGACCCGCCTTAGCCGGTCACGCTCCTTATCCGGGAGTTTTGTGATATCGCGTCCGTCCTCCAGGAACATGACCTCCCCCGATGTTGGTCGATCAAGTGCGCCGAGGATATTTATTAGAGTAGTTTTGCCCGAACCGGAACGTCCGCGCAGTACAGACAACCGGTTAGGCGGTATCTGTAGGTTTATTCCTTTTAGTGCATGTACGATGCTTCCGTCCCCGATTGCGAAGTCCATGCAGACATTCCGGGCTTCAATTATGCTGTTCATATAAACCTCTCATGTCCGCGGAATTCTGACGGAATACACACGATTCCATAACACCGCCATCATATATACCGTATTAATTATATCAAATTTAACCGCTAATGTCAATAACCCACGCCTTTTTTTAGTCATGTTATATAAATTGCGCTTCACAACCTTTCTCTGAGCCAACTTTTAGTTGCAAAACCCTTCCATTCTATATATTGTGTTAGGTTGCGTTTTTGCTCACATCTTATTCTATATTTTGTGCCACGGCAAACTTACATTTTTTCGCAATTAACTTATTTTCTTAAATACTTTTGACTTTAGCCTTTCTCCGTCATTGTGCACAAACAATTTTGCAAAAGTTTATTAAATCTGACTATACACCCGAAACTTCGATTCAGACATCCGGAAACACAAAAATCCCGCCCCTTGCGGGACGGGATCTTGTTAACCTTTAGAAGCGAGGTTCATTCAGTTGTTACTGAATTACTTTCTCTTCTTAGCAACTACGATTGCAGCGCCAGCCAGAACAGCAGGAACTACAGCCAGAGCTACACCAGTACCAGGGTTGCCCTTGCCATCATCAGCAGGCTTGGTGTCAACGGTCTCGGTGGTCTCATCAGTCTCAGCTGTCTCGATTACAGTGGGCTGCTCGGTGGACTCAACAGTCTCAACAGTCTCAGTGGTCTCAACAGTTACGTTAGGAACGTCGGTGGAAGCACCAGCAACAACTACAGCTGCAACAGCGTCAGCAGAGATGTCTGTGAAGCCAGCGTCAGGAGTCAGAGATACGGAAACCTCTGCATCAGCAGCAGCGTCAACAGTGTAGGTGAGGGTCAGGAGAACAGTGCCGTCAGCGGGAACTGCAGTGCCAGCCCAAGCGAACTTGTTGGTCTCAGTGCTGAAGATACCACCGGTAACAGCCTCGTTAGCGGTAAGGGTCAGACCCTCAGAAGCGTTAACAGTGAAAGTAGTAGCTTCCTGTGTCATGCCGTTAGCAACGACCTGAACAGTTAAGGTTCCGCCTGCAACAGGAGCATCTGTGTCAAATGCAGGAGCGATAGCAGCAGAAGCAGCAACAGCGGTCAGAGATACAACTGCAGCAGCAACGCCGAGAGAAAGAATCTTCTTCATATAGTTTTCCTCCATATTTTTTTATAGCTTATTAATTAAGTTCCGCCTCGGGGCTTGCGCCCCGGGGTGAAACCAATTAAGCGTTAGTATCAGTCTATGCTGAAATTAAGCCTTGGATACAACGAACTTCAGGATAGCAGCAGCGTCAAGAGCGTTAACTGCGCCGTCAGCGTTGTAGTCGCCAACTGCTACGTCGATAGCAGTGTTGTTTACAACAGCCTTCAGGATTGCAGCAGCGTCGAGAGCGTTAACTACGCCGTCGCCGTTTACATCGCCGAGAACAGTTGTAGGAGTGGTCTGCTTAGTAACCTCAGCCAGCAGAGCCTCATAAGCTTCCTTCAGCTCCTTGTGGGACTTAGCAGCGGAAGAATCATCAGGCTTATGGATCTTTGCCTTGCCAGCTGTGGTCTTAGTAGCCAGCTCATAGTTATCGTTGCTGGTGAATACTCTGTTGTAATCGTTGAAGAAACGATCGCTTGTATATGCATCGTTGTCGATGGTCCAGTCAACATCTGTGTTAGCTTCCCAACCATCCTTGTAGAGTGCATCGTCGAGAGACTCAACAGTGGAGAGCTTCAGAGCGGTCTGCTCCATAGCGGTCTTCAGAGTGTCGTTAGCAACGAGCTCGCCCTCGTCGATCATCTCAGCGTAAGTGGAGAGAGCAACGTAGATCTCACCGAAGCTGTACTTGAATGCGTTGTAGTCCTTCTCAAGTGCATCGTATGCATTCTTGAGCTTCTCATACATGGATGTAGCGAGTACGCCGTTAGGAGCACTTACGTTATCCTTGTACTTCTTCTCCTTGTTAGCAGCTGCGATCCACTCGCTTGCTTCCTTACGTACATCAACGAGAGTATCGTGGTGAGCTGCGAACAGACCAGCGTCGCCAGTCTTCTCAGCGAGGTCATAGGACTTCTCAAGCAGATCAGCAACCTGTGCCTTGGTGTACTTAGCAGCAACCAGATCATACTTGTCAGACAGAGCGTAGCTCAGGTATCTGTATACAACAGTCCACTCAGCTGCGGAACCCTTAGCGGAGCCCTCAACGAACTCGCCAGTTGTGTCGCAGAGGTTGTAGATGTCGTTCTGTGCAGCGTCAGCAAGCTTGGTCTTGTCGCCCTCGATGTAGAGCTCAGCAAGCTCAAGAGCTGTAGCAAGGTCAACGTGCTTGATCTGTGCGGTCTTGCCCTTTGTGGTCTGGATAGCGTCAGTTGTGAGCTGAACGTAGTCCTTGAAGATCCACTCGCCGATCTTATCACCATAGGAATCAGTGCCCTCGTTCTCAACATCGTTGGACAGACCGTACTTGGTGTACTGCTCCTCAACGAATGCATCTCTAGGATATGCTTCCTTCTTGATGTCAGCAACGCTGTCAACGATGGGCTGAGCTGCCTTAACAACTTCCTTAGCCGCACCAGTAGCATCCCACGGAATTAAAGTGCTGTCCCAGCTAATAGCGTTTCCATAAGTAGCAAGAGCTGCACCATTTACGCCGTTCTCGCCGAAGTACTCGTTCATTGCAGCGATAGCAGCCTTGAGGTCATCGCCTGCTGCCAGGATTGCGTCAACATCGCTGGAAGCCGGAGTAGCAGTCTTAGCAGTGGAAGAAGAAGCATTGAGTGCATTCTCAACTGCCTTGATAGCTGTCTTTAAGTTTGCATAAGCAGCCAGATAGCCGGTCTTGAAGGTCTTCCAAGCTTCCTGGATCTTTGCGTCCTTAGCAGCTACAGCGGTATCAACTGCTGCTACGTTGGTAGCGTTAGCGTCGTTTGCAGCGATAGCCTTGTTAGCAGCTGCAACAGCAGTTCTTGCTTCGTCACCAGCAGTGGTCTTTTCAGCCTTAACAGCTACAGCAGGAGCGTAAGCGTCATTCTTGTGAGCGTTTACATCAGCAGCAGTTACGTTGATGTAATCAGTCAGGTCGATTGTGCTGCCCTTGCTGAAGAGCTTGTAGGATACACCGCTGATCTTGTTGGTCTTATAATCATCACCAGCAGCCAGGATCGGGTCGCCAGTCCACAGGTTATCCTTGGTAGGAATGTAAACTGCAACATTGGTGTTCTTTACATTGATGTGTGCCTCGGTAAGCTTTGTTACGCTACCAGAGTTGTGCCACTGGTTGGAGTAGTCATCAACGGAAACCTTCTCAGCAACCTCGAGAGTCCAAGGCTCGTCAGCGGACTTATCCTTGTCATATCCGAGAGTGGTCTTTGCTGCGATCTGGTCGAGCAGAGCGTAAGCGTCATCTCTGTCGTAGTTGAATACGAGTACTCCACGATACTTGTCGATGAGGCTCTTAACAGTAGCCTTGGAAGCTCTTGCAGTGTCATCAGGAGCCCAAGCGCCGAGGATTGTTGCATAAGAAGATGCCTTCTTATATGCCTTTACGATGTCTTCCTTACTGGTCTTGCTTACGTTCTTGTAAGAATCGAGCTCATCGTACATGTTGTAGAAGTCGGTCTCATCATTGGTGATTACGCTGTAGAGAGCGCCGTAGGAAGTGTTTACGCTGAACTTCCAGGAATCATCAACGCCGCCGAGATCGCCGCTTACAGTACCTCTTCTCCATGTATCATATCTGTAGATGTTCTGCTTCTGGGTCTCGTAGTTCTTCAGAGCGGTTCTGAACTGAGCCTTTGTAACAACGGTAAGACCACCGAGGTTAGCAGCTGCGTCAGTCAGGCTCTCGTAAGCATCAGAGATGATGCGGGAATCCTTGGAATCAAGAACGTCCTCTGCACTCTCATACTCGCTTACGAACTTATCCCACTTGTCGCCATCATACAGGTTGTCGTTCAGCTCATCGTTGAGGATGTTTTTGGAGTCATACTTAGACTTGTTAGCCTTGATGAGGGTAGCGAGCTCTTCTGTGGTGTAGATCTTCAGAGAGTTGTAAGTTGCTGTTACCATCTGGTAAGCTACAGTGTAATCATCAACAGTAGAAGCGCTGTCGTTGATAACATTATCAGCATACTCAAGGGCGTCCAGGAACTTCTCGCCAGACATAGAACCGTAGTCGTTGATTTCCTTAGCGCGGAAAGAATCGAAGCTCTTTACCAGAGCCTCGAGGTCAGCCTTTGTCTTAACCTGCTTGGTAGCAGCGGCTGTGTCTTCTGCGGAAGCTACAACTGCAACGGAACCAATAGCCATTACAGATGCCATAGCAGAAGCAAGAATTCTTCTTCTTAACATAATAGTCCTCCTAGTTATTGTTTTTTAAAACATCTCTGAGTTATCGGGCACTCGGATGTGTTAAACGGATCAATTTCCGCTCACCACCGTAGTCAGCGGCGAACTCGAAAAAGTTTCAAAAACTTTTAAAAAGTTTTTGAATTTTTTCTCATTGACCTTTTGCACTACGGTAGTCACGGAACTTTGAAGAAAAGTTTCAGCTTTTTTAAAAAATTCTGAAATTTTCTTTTTTTCACTATGTAAGTGAATTACTTTCTCTTCTTGGAGAGAACAACTGCGCCAGCAGCTACAACAGCTACGCCAGCAACAGCAGCGATACCCTCAACGCCGGTGTCAGGAGAGCCCTTCTCGGTGGTGGTGGTAGTAGCTGCAGGAGCCTCAGCGTCTACTGTAGCAGCGTCAGCAGCGGTGTTGTCATCAGCAGCGGGAGTCTCGTCAGCGGCAGCGCCTGCACCGTAGGTTACGTTGCCAAGAGCGTCGAATGTAGCGAGAACGTTGCCGTTAGCGTCGGACAGCTCGGTCTTTACAACTTCGATATCGGACATTGTGAAGCTCCATACCTGCATGAAGATTCTGTAGAGGGAGAGGTTGCCGATGTCGCCGTTAGCAACAGGGTTGATAACGTCAGCCTCGATCTTGTAGGTGTAGTCGCCAACCTTCTCAGCGAGGATACCCTGAGTATCGTCGCGGGTCTCAAGGCCGAGATCCTCGTCGATAACGCCCCAGAAGTTGCCAGCAGTTGCCCAGTTGTACTTGTTGTACAGATCTGCGTCCTCGTTGGTCTTGTCGGAGTGTGCGGAAACAACGATAGCACCGCCGCCCATGCCGTCCCACCAGTCGCGGTTGTCAGCGTCGTCGATTACATCGAAGGTGAATGCAACGTGAGTAACCTGGGAGAGGTCGATATCAAGGGACATTGCGGGAACGTTATCCTTGTTGGTGCCGTCGGAGAACAGGCAGACACCGTAGTTGCCGGTACCGTCTGCGAGGCAGTACTCAGTGCCGCCGGTAACGGGGCGGAAGTCTGCGCTTGCGCTAACTGCTACTGCAGATACAGCTACAACTGCTGCAGCTGCTGCGGAAAGAATCTTTGTGATCTTCATTAGGAATGATCCTCCTTAAAATAAATATGTATCCTGCCGAAACAGGCAACAAACGAATTAAATTACTTTCTCTTCTTGGAGAGGAGAACTGCGCCGGCTGCTACTACTGCAACGCCTGCAACAGCTGCGATGCCCTCAACGCCGGTGTCAGGAGAGCCCTTCTCGGTGGTGGCAGCGGTGTCTGCGGGAGCAGTGGTGTCTGCGGGAGCCTCGGCGTCAACTGTAGCTGCGGTGTTGTCGTCAGCAGCAGGAGCCTGAGCAGCGTTATCGGAATCTACATAGCCTGCGCCGTCGAAGGAAATGATAACATTGCCGGCAGCGTCATAGCAGGTAAGATCGGTAACGGTCATGTCGAGCATTGTAGCGCCCCACTCCTGGATACCAACCTGAGCGTAGCCACCCTCAATGGAAGCTACATCATAGATGCAGTTGCTGTCGTCGAGAGTAACGGTGCCGGTGTAAGTCAGGTCGCCGGTCTTAACGAACTGAACGGGCTTGTCAGTAGCGAGAGTCTCAAGGCCGAGATCCTCGTCGAGAACTCCCCAGAACTCGTTGGAAGGCCAGTTGTGGTCTGCGGGAGTAGCGGAAGCAGGGCCGCAGGAAGTGATGATTCCGCCGCCGAACGTGCCGTCCCACCAGTCAGGATCGGAGGGAGTAACCGTTACGGAGATGGAAGCAATAGAAGTAAGGTCGATGCCGTAGTCAATGCCAGGGTTGCCTGTTGTCTCATCAGGGGAGTTGTAAAGAGCTACCATCCACATGCCTGTTGTCGCAGACAGACCGGTATTGATTCCAGTAGGAATGGTAAGGGTTGCGCCTGCAGTTGCGGAGACAGCGGCTGTTGCTACTGCTGCTGCAGCTACTGCGGAAAGAATCTTTGTGATCTTCATTAGAATGATCCTCCTTATTAAAAACTTTACCTGCCGGAGCATTACCCGGCGGGAAAACCGTTCAAGGCATACACTGTGCATCGGGACACAGATATCCTTGTAATACAATATAACATTTTCGGGGGCTTTTCGTCAATGTGCAATTTGTATAAATCTTTCGTCATTTTTTATTCACAATTGTTAACGGTTTGTAACCGCTTAAATTCGGCACTCAACAAACCCTATTGCAATGCGGTTTTACCCCAATTAAGCAAATTACCTAATCATGGATCCCTCTTATATTTTTTTGATCGTTTTGTGATGTATTATTCACCTCTAAATGCATAGTATTCTTGATTATCAACAAAAATCTCCGGGAATTTTATGCAGAATAGCCAAATTTACTGTTTGCCCTTGAATTACCTCGCGGTTTGTGATATACTATTTAAGTGTTGAATGCCTCTTTAGTTAAATGGATATAACAGCCCCCTCCTAAGGGGCAGTTGTAGGTTCGATTCCTACAAGGGGTGCCAGTCGTTTCCGCTGATTTATCAGCGGAAACCGTACCGATATTTTCTCGCCAGTCCCGGAGTGGGACTGGCGTTTTTGCTTTTTCGACTAAGACGAGGCTCCATTGAGCCGAACGCAAAAACCGAAAAATCTCGGGTTGATCTCCTATTATAAGGCTGATCTTTGATAAGGCTGATCTTTGACTTAGCTGCGGATAACAACCCGGTAACGACTCATTACATAAAGAAGCGGGACTGTTTCCAGCCCCGCTTCAGCATTTAATATGTGGATAATCTCTATCCTATCCCATTTTTTGACCATTCTCCTGTCACAAAATCCGCAACCGACGAAAGCGGCAGACGCTGAGAATATACAGCAGGGTTCTTTGAGGTGCTCGTCACTGCGCTTACCGATATATCCTGCGAATCTGCGAGAGCCAGGCCGTCAAGCTCCAGATTCCGGCGGGAATATGCTATTCTGTTGTTTCCGTCAAGCCGAACGTCGTAGCGATAACCGTAAATCGCCTGCACGCAGCCTTTCTCAGAGTCCTCAAGCATTGCGCAGGTGAAAAGCTCGTCCGGCGCGTAGATAGGGTCGCCCTTTTCCTGAATCTCCGGCGAACCCATCGTCATAACAAGCATTACAGTTTTGTCAAGCTGTTCCCCGGTTATCAGATTTTCTATTATCTGAACCTCGTAGACAGTTCTATCGCCAGAAGATCCGACATACTTCCGCGCCTCCTTCTGCGGCAGGACGCGCACCGTACGGCACAGATCAAACTGCGCTTTTGAGCCGTAGTGTGTCTCCGCTTCCTTCATAAGGCCGATCAGATCCTCATAGGAAGAATACCCTGTGATGGAAGGATTCATGTTAAATTCTTTGAACACATCATCGTAGTACGCCCCGCCCTCAGCCGGGGCGTTTTCCGTAAGCAGAGGATCCTCACCGGCGGGCATTTCGCCCGTGATGAACTTTCCGGTGTACTTATCGAACTGCCAGACTGTATTATTAGCGTCCTCAAATATCATAGCAAGATTTCTGCCTGAACGCACCTCAACTGTGAAATTATCAGACGGAACTTCATGAAGCTCAAAGAATGCGCTGTCCACGAGCGTCCGGCAATCTCCGTTTTCTGCGCTGTAAACGCAGTATCCCTGACCTGCGTCCATTACCACGTAGACGGTTTTTCCGTCCTCGACGCCCGCCTTGAAATTTCCTTTAAGCAGCAGACTGTATTTTTTCTCAGCCGTATCATAGTAATACAGCGTGCTTTCAACGAAAGTGGTCTGCATTTCACCGCGGTTTATGTACGGGGAGGTTACAAGAATGCAGCCGCTTTCACCATCGGACTGTATGCCTGATGAACCTCCCTGCCCTCCGTCGAGGCTTTCAAAATCATAGTCGGTACGCTGTTCCATGCCGTCTTTCGTTATAGTGAATCCGCTGTCGTCCAGCGCGAACTGCGTTTCACCGGAGGTATTCACAGCCGCTGCGGCAAACTCGGCTGTATACCGGTCGCAGACATAAAGCCGCTCCTGCCCATCGCCATCGGCTGTTACTATCATAATGTATTTCTTGTCCGGCGAAAGGAAGAACTCCTTTGCTGAACTTCCCGCTATATACGGGCTCTGGAACGAAAGCTCTCCCGAACCTACCTGATAAGCCGAAAGGTACATTCCGCTGCTGTCGGGCTCCTGCCCGATAATATACAGCACATCGTCGATCTGTAGATAACGCGAGTACTCGTAGGAATTTATCAGGTAGTATTCATCAGTTGCCCGGTCATAGCTAAACAGGTCAGAACCTGTGGTTATCAGCGCAGCATAGTAGTCCGTACCCCACGCGAACCGCTCGTCGCGGTATCCGGAGCTGAAATTTGCAGGCGCGATAACTCCCTGCATCATCATTGCGTCGATATTTGTACGCTCCTGCCAGCTTTCCTGCCATGTTCCGTTCTGGTATTCCGCAGTGAGGATAAAATACCGCGCAGCAGCATGATTGCTGACATCATCATCGGCGGTAAAGCGGAACGCCGCGACTATTCTTGTGTCGGTGTGGTCGATGAGCCAGACGTCACCCACGCCGTAATAATAGGGAGGTTTCCCGCCGCCTGCGCCCATCAGCAACCTGCGGGTATAGCTGAACCCGTCCATTTCAATTGTTTCGCCGCAGTCGTACCACTTGTTGAACTCCGCCGCCCAGCTCTCTCCGTGATCAGCGCAGAGCTTTTCCTTGCCGAGCCAGGATATCTTCCCGACATAGTTTTCGACCTGCTGCCTGCCGCTTATCTGCTGTGCGGAAGCGTAAAAGCTGCCGTCGTTGTTCGGGTCGGAGAACGACCAGCCGCCCTTCCCCTGCCTAATATAGCGCTCGGAGTAATCGCTTCTTGTATGCGAACTGTCGCTGCCGAAATCATATCGGTACATATGCTCCGGATCATTTTTTGGTATCCAGTACATGCTGTCGCCGCCGTTCCTATTGGAAGCCTGCATATACCAGCCGAGTTCGTCCTCGCAGAAGCCAGCGCAGTACACGTCGGGGACGTCCTCGTCGTCCAGACCGTGGACGTTTCCGAAAATGTCTTCCCGCGCGTCGATGCTGATAAGCTCGTTGTTTTCATCGAACCAGTAATAGCAGAACGGCTCGATAAGCCCGAAATCAAGCGTGAAATCGCTGTACAGGCCTGGAAGCGGCTCTGTGCCGAGTGAAAGCGCTTCGTCCGAGGCAAGCACCAGTTTCTCCAGCGCTGCGGCAAGCGCGCCCTGCTCATAAACGCCGTAGTAAGAAACCGGATCATCGGTTACAGTAGTGATACGGCGGATATCTCCGTGCTGATGGTTAAAGGCGTTATCCGCAAGGTCGAGCCAATACCAATGCCGCTGCGCCGCGAAATTCCGTCCTTTGACCGTGAAACACTCGAACAGCAGCTCTTCGGGATCAACAAGGGATTTCTCACCGCCGTCCTCGGCTGCGGCTGCGATGAGCTCGTCGCCCGCGGCAAGGGAAGGCTCGCCGATAATCTGTTCAGAATGCGTGCTTCCAAGCCGGAAAGTTACCTCATTTGAAATATTAAGATTGAGCTGCTTTCCGGAAAGGCACTCTGTAATTACCGCGTGGTATTCGGTGTAATTCATTTCGTCCCAGGAGTTCGCGGAAGTGATCTTTATGCGCACGACTGAAACCGGCTTCCCATCGCGCAGCCGCTGAGTGAATAGGGAACCCGCCTTGCCGCTGTCCGCGCCCGGGATCAGGGAATGCTCATATTCGTCGTAACATCCAGCGCGCTCGTACCCGGGAATGTCGTCCGCGCTTTCAAAGCATATCTCCTCCGTGTCATAGGGCGGTTCCGAGGTTTCTTCAGTTTCGGCATCAAGCGGAGGATCAGAGGATATCGGAAGTCCATTTATCAGGTACCTTCCGCCGAACACCAGAAGCACAGCCGCTGCCGCGGCAGAAATAGAGATCACAGCAGCCTTTACAGCTGACGGCTTCTTTCTGTCAAACTTGTATTCCCTGGTGGATTCCTCCGGGACTTCGGGTGCGGAAGAGGGGGAAGGGTTATCGTAGAGCTTTTTAAGCCTTGCTTCGATGGCTTCGACATGCTCTTCCGGCATAGACATGGAATCGTATGTATTTATAAGCTCCTGCTTTGTCATAGCTCTCCCTCCTTTAATGCAAGTTTAAGCAGTTTCCGCGCCTGCGCAAGCCGCCGGTATACGTTGTTTTCGCTTATCCCGACCGCCGCCGCGATATCGCTGACCGGGATATCTTCGTAGTAGTAAAGGTAAGTTACAGTTTTCAGCTTGTCCGGAAGTCCCAGCACCATTTCACGGAGCTCCTGTTTGCGCCCGCACGGCTCCGCCGAACGCTCGGGGAGCGAATCCAACGGCACTGTTCTTTTCATTCGCGCGGACTTCGCCACGTTCAGCGCCTTGTGTTCGGCAGTGACTATAAGCCACGCCTTCAGATGGTTCTCGTCGTTGAATTCCGCCTTGTTTATCATTGCCGTGAAGCAGTCCGCGGCTATATCCTCGGCTTCCTCGGGTATACGTATGATTCCAAGCGCTATCCGATACACTGTCTGAATGTGTTCCCGGTAATATTGAGAGAAATTGTCGCTCGTGATTATCAGCACATCAGTGACCTCCTTGTCCTTAGTGGCAACACCTTACAGCCGTTTTCGGTATTGTCCTTTACTCATAAAGCAAGCCAGAAGGCATTTTTTTGCACTATTCTAAAAATTTTTTAAATCTCTTGAAACAAATCCGGAAGTCCCTCCGGATTCATCATCGAGTTTTTAGTTGTTTACAACAATTATACTGTACATCTAAAGGCGTGTCAAGGGAAAACTCCTGCTCTGTGACCTGCTCGCTGAAAAACTCCTCAAATCAGTTATGCGGCTTATCCATCTATTTACACTCCGCGGCAAATATGCTATAGGCGCGATACACATATTCCGCTGAATATACTATTATTAATATACAATACGCTATGAGCAAAAGCGAGGACACAAAATGACAGGAAAACCAAAAAGGACAAGACTGCAATTACTTATGGGAACCTCTAAAAACCGGTTTGAAAAGGGAAAATGGGTAGAGTGCGCCGAATGCGATGAAAGCCGACGAAGTAAGGCTGTATGCCTTACGAGGAGGTTTGAAGAAGCAGTCGGTGTGCTATACACATTTTCACTCAAACAAGGGTTTTAGAGGTGACCTTATTGCAGTTCTTGCCGTGATAACTATTGTGGCTGCGGCGTTCTTCATCTACACCGCCGACTACTACCATTCCGACAGCTCCGCTGCCGACGCGCTGGTATTGGACAGCCGGGTAACGGTCGAGCAGCCGGACGGAAACCTGGTGTTCATTCCGGCTTCGGAGCCTGGCTGAACAGGTGAGGCAGACCTCCGAAAAAATCATCAGCTTTATCAGCGAATAACGAAAAGCAGAGCCGCTTTTTGCAGCTCTGCTCTTTTTTATCCCGCAGTAGATTCCGACGTTCACGATTCCTCAATGCAGTAGGAAGTACGCGCATGCTCCGGGAGCATACTCAGCGGATTGATACACACATATTCGTCAGTATCCCCGAAGCGCACCTCGAAATGAAGCGCCGTGCCTGTAATATACCCGGTGCTTCCTATCGTTCCGATAGCGTCGCCCCTGTTTACTTTCTCCCCGTCGGATACATAGATATCGTCAAGATGACCGTAAACCGTGACGTACCCGTCGTGGTCTATCATCACGCATTTTCCGTAGCCGACGGTCCACTCGGCAGTATAGACCTTCCCATCTGCGGCGGCAAGTACCGGAGTTCCGCGCTCCGCCGCGATGTCTATGCCCTTATGACCGTAGTATCCGCCGTAGCCGTCCATCACCTCAGAGATAAGACCGCCGTCTCCGCCGACCACCCAGCAGAGCTTCACTTTCCCATAGGAGTTCATCAGCTTGCTCGGCTCGCCGTTTTCGCGAATCTCAAAGTGCAGGTGTATTCCTGTGCTGCGGCCCGTCATGCCGGCTCTGGCTATCGTATCTCCGGCGCTGACCTCCTGCCCCTCGCTGACGTCCACGCTGCCCAGGCTGGCGTATACCGTACTTATTCCGCTGCCGTGGTCTATCACGACGTACTTCCCTAAGCCGAGGTTCCAGCCGCTGTCCGCAGCCTTTATCACAGTGCCGTCCAGGAAAGCGGTTATCTCCGTTTCCTCCGTCATATACGGGCTGGTCAGATCGATACCGTAATGATTTCCGCCCGTCCACTCATCATAGCCGCTGTACGCCGTTACCCTTACGTTATCAATGCTCAGCGGGTCATTACCGCTCACTAATGCACGCATGATACGTTCTGAACGGTCAGCGCGGTATCTCTCAAGCATGCCGCTAAGTTCTCTGCTTTGCTGTACTTTTTCGCCAATGACTCTGTCAAGCTCCTCAATATCCCCGGAGAGGGATTCGGACTCTGCCGTTCCTGCGGCTCCGGACAGCCTGTCAAAGTCATCCTGAAGCGCTTTCGTTTCCTCCTGCACCTGTTCAATTTGGCTCAGGAGCGCCTGCTCCTCGTCGTCCTCGGTGAGAATGCCCTTTATCATCTCGTTCGCTTCTTCAGGGGACCATTCATCAATGATGTGTTCCGCAGTTTCTTCACGCGTTGTTTCAGACGTTCCGCATGCTATCACCCCGCCGCTGCTCCATCTGAATACTATTTCGGGGTACTCGCCGCCGTTTTCAGCGATTATCTTTTCCGAGCCGCTGTCCGCCAGGAGCACCCAGCTATACAGCAGCTCGTCCGGATTCACTATCGTTATCTCTTTGCCGTCCCCGCTCAGTCTGCCGCGGTATTTCACATCGTCAAGCTGCGTGAAGTACAGCGAAATGTATCTTCCACTTACCGTGTAAGTCCCGACGGGCGTTGAATCGAACACGTCGCACGGAAACAGCGTGAACGTGCTGTCGTCGGTATTGAACATCAGCCCTGCCGACCAGCAGTCGTAGGAAGAGGAGACCTTCATTTCCTCCGCAGAGGTAAAATCAGCCGCAGAGTACTGAGTCTGCGAGCCGCTCTGCGCTATAAGGTCGACTCCCCTGGAACCGCCGCCTGACGTAAATATGCACACGGCGATAACAGCCGCCGCGCCGCCCGCGATCACCGCGCCGTACTTTACCCAGCCCGGCACGGAACGCGCCCTGCCCCCCTGAGCGGCTTCTTCTATAAGTCGCTCGTCGATGTCGTTTAGAGCGCTGTTAAGCTTTTTTATGTCTTTCATAGATCGTAGCCCTCCTTCCTGAGGTACTCCCGCAGCTTCTTCAGAGTGCGGGAAATTCGCGACTTCACCATGCTTTCGCTGACGTGAAGCCGCTCAGCTATACCGGCGGTGGTATCTCCGAACCAGAACCGCCGCATGAAAATCACCCTCGTGGTCTTATCCTGCCCGCGGAGGAATCCGTTCAGCAGACCGGTAAGCTCCCGCTCGGAGAGCCTGTCCGCCGCGTCCCCGGAGCCGCCTATATACTCCGCAAGCTCCTCTATCGGGAGCGTTTCCGCACGGCGCTTGTCCGCGTTGTTGTAGTCGTACCTGTCCAGAGCCAGCCGCCTTGCTATCCTGCAAAGATAGGCGCACAGGCGCTCCGGTCTGGCGGGAGGTATCGAGTTCCAGGCGCGCAGCAGCGCTTCGCTTTCGCATTCCTCAGCGTCCTGCTCGCTGCGGAGTATCCCCCTCGCAACGCTGCGCAGGAGCTTTCCGTAGCGCTCCCCGGCGGCGGATATCCCCTTTTCATCCCGCGCCTCGAACAGCTTTATTATTTCCTCGTCGTTCACACAGGCACCTCCTTTTCTGTGAAGATCTTCACTCATATAAACGGAACTCGCCGCGTTTCGTCGCAGCTAGTTCAAATTGTGTAATTTCTACGACCTGACCTATTGACAACTAATTTTTTTAGGTGTATAATACTAATAGTAAGCTAAATGTTACTTAATTTATAAGCGTATTACTTAATTTAAGGAGAATCTATTATGAAAAAGTTCCTCGCAATAATCATGGCAGGAGCAATAGTGCTCAGCATGGCTGGGTGCTCCGGAGGAAACAGCTCCGCAAACTCCGCTGATTCCGACAGCCAGCAGACCTCTGCGGCTGACAGCTCCGCCGATAACTCAAACAGCGCGGATACCGCAGACAGCACAGTTTCTACCGCAGATTCCAGCGCTTCTGACGCTTCCGACTCTTCCGCGCTTCCCGTTGCAATGAAGCCCGACCTGCTGTCCGCGGCGATCCAGGACAAACTCGGACTTGACCAGCAGACCGCAGACAAGGCGGCTGAGGACATGCTCCCGCTGCTGATGTACACCCAGGGCAATCCCGCGCGCATAGCGAAGGTAATAAAGAAGCTCCAGGCAGGCGAGGAAGTCACCATAGCGTACCTCGGCGGTTCGATAACCCAGGGAACCGGCGCCGATAACGAGAACTGCTACGCGGCTCTCACCACCAAGTGGATCGAAAACCAGTACCCCGACGCAAAGGTGAACTACGTCAACGCGGGAATCGGCGCGACCGGCTCCTACATAGGCGTGCACCGCTGCGACGCCCAGGTGCTGAGCCACGATCCCGACCTGGTATTCATCGACTTCTCTGTAAACGACGAATCCCAGAACAACGCGATCAACAAGCTGACCTACGAGGGACTTATCCGCAAGATCTGGAAGCACTCCAGCAACCCTGGCATCATCTGCATAGCGATGACCCAGGACAACGGCACCAGCGTGCAGGAATGCCACGGCGAAGTTACCGAAAAGTACTCCGTGCCGTTCGTATCCTACCACGACGCAATGCTGAACTTCCTGAACACAAACGACGTTCAGTGGTCTGACATCTCCGGCGACAATATCCACCCGAACATGTCCGGACACGCTATACTCAGCGCAATGCTGACTACCTACCTCCAGTACGTTACCGACAACCTCGACAGCATCGACGACGCAGATCCTGAGCTTGCACCCGCAGGCGACGATGGCGCGAAGTATGAAAATGCCGTGCTTCTCACCACAGACGAGGCTCAGCCTGTTTCCACCGGCGCATTCGAGATGAAGGCGATGGATTTCGGCGGCTTCAAGAACCCCTGGATCGCAAAGCTTCCCGCCGACGCTGAGATAACTGACGACGACGCGTTCGTTATCGAGGTCGAGGCGCAGAATATCGGTCTGCTTTACGCAAAGCTCACCAGCAACGCGGGCAAGGCTGACGTATACGTAGACGACGAGCTTGTGGCAACCATCGACGCTGACTTCACCGGCGGCTGGGGCAACTACGTCCAGTTCGCGCAGGTCAAGAGCTTCATGGATACCGGCAAGCACACGCTGAAGATAGTTCCGAAGGCTGGCACGGAGGGCAAGCCGTTCGCGTTCTACATCTCCGGCATCACGATCTCCTGATAGTTCGGGCACTATAATATAAAGGGTCGGCTCTTTTAAAGAACCGACCCGGCTTTATTTAATTCGGAATGCGGAATGCGGAATTCGGAATTATGGTGCGCGCTTCGCGCGTTATTTCAATTTGCAGAAAGGCGAACAGCGGTAAAAAAGCGCAGGTACATGTCGGCTTCAATCAATTGAAATGTATCGCGAAGCGATACATTAATTCCGAATTCCGCATTCCGAATTCCGAATTTAATTATTCCTCCTGAAATGCGTATTCTTCGAAGTCCGGAAGTTCGTCGAGGGTCACGCACAGCTCGCTGTTATAGATATCGTGGAGGTTCTGCCAGCTCGTGTATTTTTCGGAAAGCTCCCCATTGTTGGTTATCATGCAGTTTCCGCTGCCCGCCGAGAACCAGGACCACATTGCGCTGTCGCGGCGCATGTAGTCCGGCGATGGGAGCCTGTCGCAGTTCGTCACCGCAAGCAGCTTCGGAACGTCAGTCATGCCCGCAAGCGCCGAGAACCTCCCCGCAAACGGCGACGGGCTGTTCTCATAGAAGCTCTGCCCGATAACGTCGCAGTAATCCTCGCCCGGGAAATAATCCTCGCTGCTGCCGTTCCACACCCATATAAGGTTGTTCAGCCCGTGGTACTTGTCCATGCGCTGGAACATCAGCTTCCACAGCCACTTGTAGTTTTCCGCGCTGCCGCCCCACCAGTACATGCTGCTGTCGCCGTCGGGTATCGGCTGAAATATTACCGGGATATTCTCGCCGCGGAATTTGTCGAGAACCTCCGCAGCCGCGTCGATATCCTTCAGCAGAAGCACCGTCTGTTCGGAGATAAGCCCGCTTTCCTGGAGAGTTTTCAGCTCCTCGTCGTCCGCCATCGAAATGTCGCGGTCAGTCACCGCGTCGCCGAGTACGAACGTGCTCGTATCAGCGTAGTAATCCGACTTCCCCTCCGGCGCATACCAATGCCACCCGAAGGAAACTATCCCGCCGTTTCTGCCCCACTCCAGTGCGGCGGCGACCTCGTTATCGGCGTACTCCTTCGTGCCTTCATACTTCGACGGGGTGCAGAACATCAGGTCGCCGGTGCGCATTGCGGGAGTTCTTCCGGTTTCGCGGGTGATGGCGTCTATCTCGGCGTTGGAGCCGGGAGTTACCGTCTGCCCCGCAATAATCCGCTTTCCGTAGTTATCGGCAAGGAACTTCTTCAGCCCGAGCGTCACAACGGAGGTCGAGCTTCCAACGCAGGAGCCCGACACGTAATAGCATGAATTCTCCGGCACGGAGGAGCTTTCCACAAGGATATAATCCAGCGCGGCGCTTCCCTGTATCACCTCGAAAGTGAGGATATCCGGACCCGCCGAGAGGTACACGCTGTCCACCGCGAACATGGTGAACTCCGGCGATTCGGAAGCCGGAATATAATACGCGCCCACCGTCTCGTTGACCGTCTTGAGCCGTACCACCGCACCGCTGTAGGAATGCGTCGCAATGGATATCCGGTAGTGCTGGGATGCGTCTACGGAGACGATGTGCTGGAGCTTCATTCCCTCGTCGAGGACTATGTAACCTTTGCCGTCATGGTCGCCGTCGGTGCGGACATTGCCCGTGAATGTCCCGCCCTCGGCGTTGAGCTTCACCGCGAAATCGCTGTTCTCTAAGGGGTACTGCTTCGCGGGTATCTCGTCGAAAACCTCGGCTGTGTCGGCGGTGCCGGAAGCCTCGGCGGTTCCCGCAGAGGTCTGCGCTGACATATTTCTGTCTGGTATCTCCGCGCAGCCGGTAAGCAGCGCTGCGGCAGCGGCAAGAGCCGCTATCCTCTTGTACTTCATTCTATCACCTGATAATTATTTCGTCGTTAGGGGAGATCGGTTCGCTGATACGCGCCGTCCTGCCGTTTATCGTGACTGTTTCGCACCTTGAGAGCAGCGCCGTCGGGTCGTCCGCGAACGCCGCGAGGATATCAAGGAAAATAGGCTTTACGCCCGGCTGAGTCGGGAACAATACGCGCTCCCCGTTGAACACTATCGGGATACCCGATTCTCCGGACTGCTCCGGCTGTGATCCCGGCGCAGTTTCCGTTTTTTCAGCGTTTTCTGAAATTTCAGTGTTTTCCGCCGGAGCTTCTTCCACGTTCTGCGCGGTTTCCTGGATCCCGAAAACTTCCGGAGCCTGTTCTTCGACAGTTTCCGCAGGCTGCGGATGAACGAAGGTTATCACATCGTCGTTGGAGAGCCTCGTCTCCGGGGAAACCTCCGCGCCGTTTAGCCGCGCCGTATCAAGCTTTTCCGCCGGTATACCCTCTGCGGAAAGCAGGCTGCGGAGCGTTCCGCGCTTTTGCAGCGTGATAACAGCGCCGTTTTCGATATCAGCGTCCGAGATAGTCGGAATATCGTTCACCACAAGGTACTCACCCGCCCGGACGCGCCTTCCGTCCAGCGAGACCTCCGCGGTGAACAGCCCGGAAAGCTCAAAGTAGTCGGAAAGGAGCGCTGCGGCGTCCTCGCCGGGCTTTGCGGGAACTACGTTCACCTCGTCGCCCTTGCGCACCGGCGCGTTAAGGGAGCATTCCCTGCCGTTGAGGGATATCTCCGCCGGAACGCTCGCCGTGCCGCGCAGCGTGACGCGCTCGCCGTTCAGGGTAAAGCTGAGCGCCTTCCCCGACCTCGCCATGAGCTGCTCCGGCTTTATGCCGCCGATATTGCAAAGCTCGAACACGGTGAGCCTGCGGGTATCCAGGGCACGTATCTTCCTGCCGTTCAGCGTGATGGTGGTGAAGTCGTACTTCACGCCCTCGGAAGCGGTCATTGCAATGCCGACGGGAGTTGCATGCTCCGTGCCGATGTGCAGCGTTTTCGGCGCGGTCACGCCGCGTATCATCTCCCGGGAGCCTACGGCTACCCTGCTGCGGTCAAGTCCCAGACCGTCCGCGACAAGCTCCGGCAGACCCGGCAGCAGGCTTCCGCCGCCAACCAGGAACACCGCCTGCGGAGCCGTTCCGTTCGCCCGGAGTATCTCGGAGCAGACGGTATCCGCAAGCTCCTTTTCCGCCGGAAGCAGCAGCCGTGCGACTTCCTCCCGGGTTATAGTGCGGTGGTTGAAAAGAATATCCGTGTACTCGGTCTGCGGGTCGGTGCAGGTCTTGATGCGCTCCGCTTCGTTAAACTCAACGAGAAGCTGCTTCATCAGCGATTCGGTCATTTCATCGCCGGCTATCGTAGCCATTCCGTAGGCGACTATGCTGCCGTCCCTTGAAGCGGCAACGTCGGAAGTTCCCGCGCCGATATCGCACATCGCAATGTTGATGAGCCTCAATTCCTTCGGAACCACCGCGTTTATCGCCGCGATAGGCTCCAGGGTAAGCCCTGCGGTCTCAAGACCCGCCTCGTCGACGGCGGCGCAGAGGCTCTCCACCACATACGCGGGAAGGAATGCCGCAATGACCTCCGTAACAAGCTCGCTGCCCCTGTGTCCCTCCGGCTTTGAAACTTTGTAGCCGTCCAGCTCCAGTGAGATCACGCTGTGACCCACGCAGTAGAACGAATTTCCACCGCTGCCGGTGAATTCCTCCTCAGCGGAGCGGACAGCCTCAAGCTCGGCGGCGCGGATATCCTCGGCGGTTATCGACTTCAGCCCGGAAACATCGCAGCTGCTCCTGTGCCGGAGGGTTTTCAGCGCGCGTCCGGCGGCGGCAATGCATACCCGCTGAAGCTTTATGGACTGTCTCCGCTCCAGCGCAGCCCTGACGGATCTCACCACCGCAGCGACCGCGTCGATGTCCTCGATCTGACCGTCGGTCATGGAGCGGCTCTCGTGAGCCTGCGTCTGCATGTCTATCAGCCTGTAGGAGTCTGCGGTCTTTTCCGCAAGCACTCCGACAACGGTGCGGGTTCCGATATCAAGCGCGAATATCACGTCCCCCTGCTGCTTCTTTGTGCGGCGGGGAGCCGGTTTCTTCGCGGTCTGTGAGGTCTGGGCGCTCTCTGCCTTCTCTGCCTTTGCCGTCTTTGCTGATTTCGCGGTCTTGACCGTCTTATCCGCCTTTGCGGATCTGGCAGAACCAGACGACCTTGCAGACCTGGCAGGCTTTACGGACGCGTCCGTCGCTGCGGTATCTGCGGTATTGATATTTTCGGAGCTTCTGCGGAGGTTCTTTTCTTCCATCATTATGTCCTTGTCGTGGCAGTGCCGCGAAAACCCGCGGTGCCGCCTTAATTAATCCTTTATTCTGAGAGCCTTGCGCAGGTCGCGCACGCCATGCCTGAGAGTCACCACCAGCAGCACGTCGCCGCCGTGGAGCCTTGTCTGTCCGCGGGGTATGAGCGTATGGCCGCCGCGGCTGATGCAGACCACGTTGCAGGTCTGCGGCAGGGAAAGTTCCATCAGGCTCTTTCCGGCAAGCTCGCTGTCCTCCGGGAGGGTTATCTCCTGCAAGGAGGCATCGCCGCCGTCGAGGGGTATAAGCTCCTTCATCGCTGAGATATCCACCTCGCGCTCCAGGTGCTCGATGATGTTATCCGTGGAGGACACGACCGTGTCCACCCCAAGCGTGCGGAGCGCCGCGACATTGTTAGGGTTGTTCACCTTCGCGACGGTCTTTTTCACGCCGAAAATCTTCTTTGCGGTCTGGCAGCAGACGAGGTTGCTCTCGTCCTTTCCGGTCACGGCGCAGACCACATCGGCACGTTCAGCGCCGGCTTCACGCAGGACGTCCTGGGACGTTCCGTCGCCGGTGCAAATGGAAATATCGAGCTGGTTCGCGATCATACGGCACAGTTCCCTGTCCTGCTCGATTATGGCGGCCTCGTGACCCTGCGCACTCAGGGTCTGCGCAAGGTAGAATCCCACCTTGCCGCCGCCGACTATGATTATTTTCATGATTTCTCCTCAAAGTTCACGCGCCCGGCGCTGCGGTCACGCCATTCTCGGCGCGCCGGCCCTGGCGCTGCGGCGTATCTCGTCGATACATCTGCGGATATCGTCGCCGCGTATCTCAAGCCACCTTGCCACGGTGCGCGTGGTCTGACCGTTGTCAGCCATATCGCACAGGCGGTCGTATGTCACCCACTTCGCCGCGCAGACCTCCGACGACTGGAGCACCAGCCGGTCAAGCGGAACGTCCTTATGGACGATGTAGAAATCCCGCAGCATGCTGTCGGTGGTCATTGTCCACTCAAGGTCTATCTCGGAGCTGAACGCACGTATTCCGGTCTCCTCGAAAAGCTCCCTTACGGCTGCTTCGCGGCTGGTCTCGCCGCTTACAGCGCAGCCTCCGCTGCACTCCCACCTGCCGCCGCTGGTTTTCTGCGGAACACGCTGGGTGAGAAGTATCTCACCCAGGCTGTTCACAGACATTATCTGCACCACGATGTGGTACTCACCGTGAGGTATCGGCGCCCCGCGCTGGATCTTCCTGCCGAGCTTCCGACGATCTGCGGTGTATAGGTCGAAGTATTCCGTCATACCTTGCGCTCTCCGGAGAGATTCTTGGAGATAAGCTCGCAGCGCTGCTTTACGCAGTCAGCAGAGCGGAGCGGGTCGGACGGTGTGTTGAATGTGTAGTCCATGAGCTGCTCAATGGTCGTGGAAGCAACGTGCAGTCTTGTATCGGAGGAAGCGTAGTAGATATAAACGCTGCCGTCCTCGCGGACGATGGCTCCGTTAGTGAACGCAACGTTGGAAACGTCGCCGACGCGCTCGATGCCGTGGGGCGCGATGAACAGTCCGGAGGGGCTTGCGATGAGTTTGGAAGGATCGTTGAGGTCGGTAGCGAATACGTAGATGACGTAGCGCAGGCCAGCCGCAGTATTCCTTACGCCGTGGGCAATGTGTATCCAGCCCTTGGGGGTCTTTATCGGAACAGCGCCGGCGCCGTTCTTGACCTCGGTGATAGTGTGGTAAACTCTCGGAGAGATGACCACCTCGTCGGTGCAGAGCACCGGATTTGTGATGTCCTTGCAGAGCGCGAAGCATACTCCTCCGCCGGAGCCGGTGGAGATGAAGTCGTCCTGTGGTCGGGTGTAGAACGCGTACATGCCGTTTACGAACTCGGGGTGAAGCACTACGTTTCTCTGCTGCGGAGACTTGGAGACGAGGTTAGGAAGTCTCTCCCATGTAACGAGATCCCTGGTGCGGACGATACCCGCCTGAGCGGTAGCCGCGGAGAGGTCGGGGTTCTCCTTGTCCTTGCTCTCGGAGCAGAACACGCCGTATATCCAGCCGTCCTCGTGCTGGGTGAGGCGCATGTCGTATACGTTGGTCTCCTCGGGGCAGGTGTCGGGGAGGATAACGGGATAGTCGCGGAAGCGGAAGCCCTCGGTAGGCTTGTCGCTCTCCGCAACGGCGAAGAAGGACTTGCGGTCAGCGCCCTCCACGCGTGCTACCAGGCAGTACTTTCCGTTGAGGTAAACCGCGCCGGAATTCATCACGGCGTTGACGCCAAGGCGCTCCATGAGGTTGGGGTTATCGTTGTAGGATAGGTCGTAGCGCCAGATGATGGGAGCGTGAGCCGCAGTCAGCACCGGGTTCTGGTAGCGGGTGTAGATCCCGTTGTAGAAATCAGAAGCCGGATTGGGACGCGCGAGCAGTTCCTCCTGCTCTCTGACGAGCTTGGAAAGCCTTGCGTCGAACTGTTCTTTTGTTAACATAAAAGTTCCTTTCTTCCGGGGGTTTTTATCCCCGGCTTTTTATATATAAATACACACTCTTTTATTATAGCATACTTTGCAGTAATTTTCAAGGTTGACAGAGAGAAAAATAAGTAATATAATAAAGATATCGGTATAAAAAACATAAAGGAGACCTTCTCTTTGGATAACAAGCTTATAAATGAAATAATCTCCCTCGCGGAGAACGGCGGAGCGCGCGGAAACGACATCACCGCCGTGTACTCCCGGGTGTACATTGCGCTGAAAAAGTCCCTCGGGATAACCCCCTACGCCGAGCAGATAGGCGCGGCGCTGGCGCTCACCGGGCACAACATGGTGCAGATGCAGACCGGCGAGGGCAAGACATTTTCCGCAGTTTTCGCCGCATGCTATGAAGCGCTGTCCGGCGGTCAGGTGATGATACTTACATTCAACGACTACCTCGCCCGCCGCGACTACGAGTGGACCAAGCCGGTCTACGACAGCATGGGGGTATCCCTGGGCTGTATCACCGCGGATACTCCCCGCACCGACCGCCGGAAGATATACTCAAAGCAGGTCGTGTACCTCACCGCGAAGGAAGCCGGCTTCGACTACCTGCGGGACTTCGTATGCTTTGAACCGTCCGAGATGGTGTTCCCGCAGAAGCTGAACTTCGCGATAGTCGACGAAGCCGACAGCATTATGATAGACGAAGCGCGTATTCCGCTGGTCATCGCAGGCGACATCGCCGCCGAGGACGACGGAAGCACCGCCGAGGTCTACGAAAAGACCGCGGATTTCACTGACGACGATTACGGCATCGACGACGACAGCCGCAACGTCTACCTCACCGACGCCGGAGCGGACAAGGCGGAATCCGTGTTCTCCTGCGACATCTACGCCGCCGAGAACACCGGGCTGCTCGCGAAGATTTGCGCCTGCCTGAAAGCCCGCGTCATGCTCCAGGAGGACAAGGACTACATTCTGCGGGACGGCGCTGTTATCCTCGTGGACGAATTCACCGGCAGAGCCGCTCCGGGACGCGTGTTCCCCGGCGACCTACAGGCGGCGGTCGAGGCGAAGCACGGTCTGAAGCTGACCTCCCGCGGGCGTATCATGGGAAATATCGCATTGCAGTACTTCCTGCGGCTGTTCCCGAAACTCGCCGGAATGACCGGCACCGCGATACAGTCCAAGGAGGAATTCGACACGATATACGGCCTCCCCACCGAGGTCATTCCCACAAGGCTGCCATGCAGGCGCACAGACCACCCGCTCGAGATGTACTTCGACAAGACGGAAAAGCGCAAAGCCGTCATCGAAGCTATCCGGGAGGCTCACGGGATATCCCGCCCGGTGCTGGTCGGCACGGAAAGCATCGGCGAATCCGAGGAGCTAGCCGACGAACTGCGCAAACTCGGTATCGAGTGCGCTGTGCTGAACGCGAAAAACGACGAAGCGGAAGCGGACATAATCTCCCGCGCCGGAGAGCCGGGAGCGGTCACGATATCCACCAACATGGCGGGGCGCGGCGTAGACATCAAGCTCGGCGGCGCGGACTGCCACGCGAAAGCGGAGGTCGAGAAGGCGGGCGGACTGCTCGTTATAGCTACGGCTATGCGGGAATCCTCGCGGATAACGCAGCAGCTCCGCGGCAGAGCCGGCCGTCAGGGCGACGTCGGCGAGAGCAGGTTTTTCTCCTCCCTCGACGACGAGATAATGGAGCGCTGCGGTCTGAAGTCGCTGGTATCCGGGCGGCACTACCCCACAGAGCGCGTCAGCGGTCCCATCGAGGACAAGGCTCTGCTGAAGGAAGCGGAGCGCGTACAGCGCATCTCCGAGGGCGATACCTTCGACGAGCGCGTAAAGCTCATGAAATACACGCTGATAGGCGAAAAGCACCGCGCAATGACCTTTGAGAAGCGCACCGCCCTGCTTGACGGCACCTACTCCAGCGACCTCTGGCAGAAGCACGCCCCCGACCTCTGGGAGAAGGCTGTTGAGAAATTCGGCGAGGAAGAGCTCCAGCAGAAGCAGAACATCGTTCTTGCGGCTCTGCTGAACGAATTCTGGTGCGACTACCTCGACTACACCGCGTACCTCCGCGAGGGAATACACCTCACCCAGATCGCAGGGCGCAATCCTGCGGAGGAGTACAACATCGCCTGCGAGGAATACTACCAGGGCGCGGCGGAGAGCCTCCCCGACCGCATGGCGGAAAAGCTGGAAGCCCTGCTGGAATGCGATATTCTAGAGGATTACCAACCGCTCATGCCAAGCCGCACCTACACCTACCTGCTGAACGATTCCGGCGAGGAATTCAAGCGCAAGCCGCTGCTGCTCAGCGTTTTCACCGATAACGAGGAAATAGCCGACGGCAAGCCGAAGGAAGCTCCCGCCGATAAGGAAGAAAAGCCTCAGAAGAAGGGATTCTTCGCGAAGCTTTTCGGAAAGAAGTAACAAATAAGTAATGTCAACGATTTGTGCAATAGCGACCCCTCCCGCTGCGGGAGGAATATCAGTTATAAGGATATCCGGGGAAAACGCCGCGGATATCGCCGCGAAGGTATTCCGTCCGGTCTCCGGTAAGGAAGTCCGGGAAATGCAGGGCTACCGCGCGGCATACGGACGAATTTTCGACGGAGACGAGCAGCTTGACGACGGAGTGCTGCTGATGTACCGCGCTCCACACAGCTACACCGGCGAGGACACCGCCGAGATATCCTGCCACGGCGGAATTTACGTCACCCGCCGCGTGCTCTCCGCATGCGTGAAGGCGGGAGCGCAGCCGGCGGCTCCCGGGGAGTTCACCAAACGCGCGCTGTTAAACGGAAAGCTCTCGCTGACCCAGGCTGAAGCCGTAGCGGATATCATCAGCGCCCAGGGAGACCAGCTCCTTAACTGCGCCAACGGTCAGCGCGAGGGAGCGCTCTACCGCCGCATGGAAAAGTGCGCCGACAGCATTATGGAGGTATCCAGCCAGATCTCCGCATGGGTAGACTACCCGGACGACGACACTCCGGTAGTAACTCAGGAATGGCTCTGCGAAAAGCTTTCGGCGGTGCGCGGAATGTTCGCCTGCCTGCTCTCCGGCTACGACACCGGACGAATTCTCCGGGAGGGTATCTCCTGCGCGATAGTCGGCAAGCCCAACGCCGGGAAATCCACGCTGATGAACAGCCTTGCAGGTCAGCAGCGGAGCATCGTTTCCGACATTGAGGGAACCACCCGGGATATCGTCGAGGAAACGATAGCCCTCGGCGATATAGTCCTGCGCGTAGCGGACTGCGCGGGTATCCGCGACACCGACGACGCAGTTGAAAAAATCGGCGTGGATATCATGCTGAAAAAGCTTGAAAACGCGGATATAGTTCTCGCGGTGTTCGACGGCTCAAGGGAGCTTTCCGGCGAGGACAGGCGGCTTCTGGAGCTTCTCGACCCGGCTAAGACCGTGGCGGTCGTGAACAAATCCGACCTTCCGCAGAAGCTTGAGCTTAATGAAATTTCAGCTAAGCTTGGAGCCCCGGCAGTAATCTCCGCGAAATCTGGTGAAAACTCCGGCGAGCCTGCGAAACTGCTTGAAAAGGCGGTCAGCGAAAAGCTGGATCTCGGCAGGCTCGACCCGGACGCAGGATTCCTCGCAAACGAGCGCCAGCGCGACTGCATTATCCGCGCCGACCGTGCGCTGAACTCGGCGCTGGAAGCCGCGCAGCTAGGGGTGACTCCCGACGCGGTAGGCGTTATGCTTGAGGAGGCTCTCGACGCAGTATACGAGCTTTCCGGAAAGCGCGCCGGCGATGAAGTTATAGACGAAGTATTTAGGCGGTTCTGCGTTGGAAAGTAGCGCCGCCGGAGGGAGTTAACATGAATATACTGATAATCGGCTGCGGACGCGTCGGCAGCGAGCTGGCGGAGCTTCTCGACAAGCGCGGCCACGACGTTTCCGTTATCGACCGCCGCCCGGAGAACTTCGACAGGCTCCCGGGGGATTTCTCCGGGTTCACGACGACCGGAGTTCCCATCGACCAGAACGTGCTCAGAAAAGCTGGAATAGAAAGCTGCGACGCGGTATGCGCCGTCGCCCAGGACGACGACCTGAACATCATGGCGGCTCAGATGGCTAAGGAGATATTCGGAGTGCAGCGTGTGTTCGCACGTATCTCCGACGTGGACAAGGTGGACGTTTTCAATGGCTTCGGGATACACACCGTCTGCCCGACAAGGCTTACCGTGCAGTCCGCATGCGCCGCCATCGAGGACGTCAGCAGCGAGACCGAGGTTTTCCTCGAGCGCAATCCGGTGAAATTCACCACGATGAACACCCCCGCCGAGTACGTCGGGAGCATTCCCGGAGACATCGAGCTGGAGCCGGACGAATCGCTGTTCGCGATAATCCGCCCCAACGGTACTTTCCTGCTGTACACCGGGCAGGTCATCACGCTGAGCGCGCAGGACAAGCTCGTATTCGCGAAAAAAATCTGAAATACACAAATACACAACGAACAAAAGAGGCACGACATGTATAAACTTGTAATTTTCGATCTTGACGGAACCCTGCTTAACACCATAGGCGACCTCGCCGCCGCCGGAAACCACACGCTGGAGGTCATGGGATTTCCGCAGCACCCGGAGGAAAGCTACCGGCATTTCGTAGGAAACGGCATTCCGAAGCTTATCGAGAGAATGCTCCCGGCGGGTCACGACAAAGAGACCGAGCAGAAGGCGTACGACATTTTCATGGAGTACTACTCCGCCCACAAGTGCGACCGCACCAAGCCCTACCCCGGCATTCCGGAGCTTATAAGGAAGCTCCGCGCGGCTGGAATAAAATGCGCGGCTAATTCCAACAAGGCGCATGAATTCACGCAGGAGCTTATAAAACTCAGCTTCGGCGACGAGTTCGACGACGTTATCGGATTCGGCGCAGGCTTCCCCGCCAAGCCCGACCCCGGAGCCGCGCATGAGCTTATCCGCCGTGCGGGAGTTCAGCCCTCAGAGGCGCTGTACGTCGGCGACAGCAACGTTGATATCCAGACCGGTCACAACGCCGGCATAGACGTCTGCGGAGCACTGTGGGGCTTCCGCGGCTACGAGGAGCTTTCAGCGATGAACCCTACATATCTTGCAAAGGACGCCGCCGAGCTGGAAAAGATCATCACGGGTTGAGTGTGGGCAATTTCAATTAAAATCCAGTTGGCATAGTAGTGAAATTACACAAAAATATAAATGTCACAGGAAAATTCTTGTGAAAACTGTAGACAAATCCGTCCGTTCGTGATATACTTATATCAACGGAAACACCACCGTAAAAGGTGAAGCTACTCAGACGGAGGCGATCCATCATGGCTAAGAAGATAATTACCATCACAAGACAATACGGAAGCGGCGGCAGAGAAATCGGCGAGACCCTCGCAAAGCGGCTGGGCGTAAGCTTCTGGGATAACAAGCTGCTGGACGTTGCGGCAAAGGACAGCGGCATACACAAGACTCACTTCGAGGAAAGCGACGAGCGCCGCACGAACAGCTTCCTGTATCTGCTCTCGACCACCTACGGTCAGGGTGGAGTTCCGTTTGACGACGCGCTGTTCTTTGCACAGCTGAACGCTATTCAGAAGATAGCTTCGAAGGAATCCTGCCTTATCATCGGCAGGTGCGCGGACTATGCCCTCAGGGACTTCAACAACGTGGTCAACATCTACATCACGGCTCCCCTGGAGGACCGCATAAATCGCGCTATAAACGCCTATGGTATCGGCGAGAAGCACGCTGCGGAGTACGTAAAGCGCATGGATAAGCAGCGTATCTCCTACTACAACTACTACACCGACAAGCGTTGGGGCGTTCCGGAGAACTACGAGCTGTGTCTCGACAGTTCCGCGCTCGGCATTGAAGGCTCTGTAGACCTGCTTGAGGATTTCATCAAGAAATATTTTAAGGAATAAGTAAACGTCCGGGGCTGCTTGATTGCAGTCCCGGATTTTGTTTCTAATTAAGAATTAAGTGCAGGCTGTTAGTCTGCACTTTTTTATTAATCAGGGAACTCCGCAAGCTCCCTGATAAACACATCAGCAAACTGCGAAACGTCCCCGCGGGGCGCGGTGTTCGGGTCGTATATCCCGATGACCCGGAAGCCTGCGTTATGCGCAGTCTCCGCGCAGTAGGCGGAGTCCTCCACCACGGTGCATTCAGCTATGGAAGCCCCCAGCCGCTGAGCTGCCTGCAGGAAAATATCCGGCTTGTCCTTGTGCGCTCCCGCTTCGGTGCAGTCAAGGTAGAACCGGAAAAACCTGTCCAGCCCGAATTTCTTCATAAACGGCTCGGACACCCAGCGGTCGGTAGCGCTCGCAATGCACATCACAGCGCCCTCTGAGTAAAGCCGCTCCAGAAGCTCCAGCGCTCCGGGGCGCGGCTGAATGATCTCCGCATACTTCTCCTTCATCGCCAGGCGGACCTGCTGCATTCGCTCATGGTCGTAACGCTCGTCCTCCCGGAAGCTTCCGTACCAGTAGCCCATGCTGTCCGCGAGGGTTCCGTCCAGGTCAAATATGTAGTATTTCATAGTACACTTCCTTTATTCTATTATTCCGTAGGTGAGTTTCAGCAGCAGCACCCTTGTGACCGCTTCGTCGATTCGTTCCTCCGGTATCTCGCCGGATTCCACCGCCGCCGTCAGAGCCTCCGCCGCGGAAGCGTAGTCGGTGCAGCACATGATGTCCGCTCCGGCTTTCAGCGCCGTGACTGCCGCCGCGTTTTCACCACAGTACTCCCCTACTGCGTCCATTGAGAGATCGTCGGTCATCGCCGCGCCGGAGAATCCCTGCTCCCGCAGGAACGCATACATTTTCCCGGACAGCGACCCAGGCAGGCTGTCGTCTATGCAGGTAACGATATTGTGCGACACCATCACCACCGGAGCGCCTGCGGATATCCCCGCCTGGAACGGCTCCAGGTCTAGCTCCGTGATCTCGGAAAGCGGGCGCTCGTCTATTGAAATTCCCGTGTGAGTGTCCAGGTTGTTGCCGTAGCCCGGGAAGTGCTTCAGTGCGCATATCAGCCCGCTCTGCCCGTAGCTTTCCACAGCCGTGCCCACCGCCCGGGAGGTCTGCTGTGAATCGGTGCTGAAAGCGCGGTCGTAGATGAAATCCGTCTCGGAGCGCGGCAGGTCGCACACCGGCGCGAGGTTCATATTAAGCCCCATGGAGCTCATCAGCCCGGATATCTCCTGCGCTTCGGAACTCACCGCGTCCAGCCCCTGCGACAGAACCTCAGCCTGTGCCGGGAACGGCTCCGCACGGTACTGCGGGTACTTTGAGATACGCACCACCGTGCCGCCCTCCTCGTCCGCCGCAAACAGCATTCGCAGCTTCGACGCGCTCTGTATCTCCGCGATTTCCGCGGTTATCTCCTCCGGAGTGCTGCCGCGGAAGTCCACGCCGAACATCACGTAACCGCCAAGGTGGTATTTCTGCGCCTCGGACAGCGCGTTTTCTCCCGGGTACCTTGCTAGTATTACCTGACCCGCTTTCTCGGCGGCGGTCATTCCTGAGAGTATCTCAGCTGCGCGCTGTTCCGGGGTTCCGGAGTCTTCGGCGGGAGATTCCACGGTCACTGATTGTTCAGTTGACTGGATCTGCCCGTCAGCTTCGCTATTTTCGGAAGTTGCTCCAGGTTCCCCGGAGCTGTCAGCGGCTGTAGATTCCGTCACCACGGAGGGCGTTGGCAGACCTGAAACAAGTTCGGTGGACTGGCAGCCGCTCAGCCCGCTTATTATAAGTAATGCTCCCGCCAGGGGAAGCAGCAGTTTCTTCATGGCTGTGCTCCTTTCAGATTTATGATCACCTCTAAAAACCGGGACACGAGCAGATTTCGTACATGACTTATATCAGATGCTAGGCGTCAAACCGCAGTAATACTGTATGTATTTCAAGGTTTGACAACGAAGCAGATGATATAAGTCATAGAAATCTGCCGTGAAGGAGGTTTTTAGAGGTTCCCTTATATTAATATTGTACAGCCTGGCGCGAAAATTGTCAAGCAGCCAGTTATAAATTGAATTTATATCCAGCTATAAAAATAAAGGATTAGACAAATACCTACCGTTGTGATATACTTAGTACAGAAAGAAGAACACGGAGGTGCTGAAATGAAAGAAATCATGAAAGCCATAAGAACCGACCGAATGTGCAGCTCAGCTCGAATGTCACGAATGTGAAGACGATCCCGATAACACGGACGCGAAAGAAAAACCAAAAACTGAACAACCTGAACAACACAAACGAACGAAATCAATTATAATTTGGAGGATAAACACCATGTCAGAGAACAAGAACTACAGATTTGAGACCTTACAGCTCCACGTTGGCCAGGAGCAGCCCGACCCCGCTTCCGACGCACGCGCAGTGCCGATATACGCAACAACTTCCTACGTTTTCAAGAACTCCGCTCACGCAGCCGCACGTTTCGGACTTGCTGACGCGGGCAACATCTACGGCAGACTCACCAACTCCACCCAGGACGTATTTGAGAAGCGCATCGCAGCTCTCGAGGGCGGCGTAGCTGCACTGGCTACCGCTTCCGGCGCTGCCGCTATCACCTACACCATTCAGGCTCTTGCAAAGCAGGGCGAGAACATCGTAGCTGCAAACACCATCTACGGCGGAACCTACAACCTGCTGGAACACACCCTTCCGCTGTACGGCATAACCGCAAAATTCGTAGATCCTTATGTTGAAGGCTCCTTCGAGGCGGCTATCGACGAGAACACCAAGGCGCTGTACGTTGAGTCCCTGGGCAACCCGAACTCCAACGTAGCCGACATCGAGACCCTCGCAAAGATCGCTCACAAGCACGGTATCCCGCTGGTAGTTGACAGCACCTTTGCAACTCCTTACCTGCTCCGCCCGATCGAGTACGGCGCTGACATCGTGGTACACTCCGCTACAAAGTTCATCGGCGGCCACGGAACAGCGATCGGCGGCGTTATCGTAGACAGCGGCAACTTCGACTGGAAGAAGTCCGGCAGATACGCATGGATCTCCGAGCCGAACCCCTCCTACCACGGCATCAGCTTCTCGGACGCAGTTGGCGCGGCAGCTTTCGTGACCTACATTAGAGCTATCCTCCTGCGCGACACCGGCGCTACTATCTCTCCGTTCCACGCATTCATATTCCTCCAGGGTCTGGAAACCCTCTCGCTGCGTGTTGAGCGCCACGTATTCAACGCGCTGAAGGTAGTTGATTACCTCAGCAAGCACCCGCAGGTAGAGGCTGTACATCACCCCTCCCTCGCTTCCGAGCCTACTCACGAGCTTTACAAGAAGTACTTCCCGAACGGCGGCGGCTCCATTTTCACCTTCGAGGTAAAGGGCACCGCAGAGGACGCTCAGAAGTTCATCGACAACCTGCCGATATTCTCCCTGCTTGCCAACGTTGCCGACGTTAAGTCCCTGGTTATCCACCCGGCTTCCACAACTCACTCCCAGCTCACCGAATCCGAGCTTCTCGAACAGGGTATCAAGCCCAACACCATCAGACTTTCCATCGGCACCGAGCACATCGATGACCTCATTGAGTCTCTCGACACTGCATTCGCAGCCATCAAGTAATTCCCCGCAGCATTGTCATCGGTTTTTCCTTACTGAATATATTTTCCCCGGGAACTTCCCGGGGAGCTTTTTTGTCCGGAACATCTGTAATCAGGCTCCGTTCTGACGGCATGCAAAATACGGGCAGGCGCATTGCCTGCCCGTGAAACCGTCGAAAAAGTCCCGTTGGGACTTTTCCGCCGAACATCCCAGCCGCGTGCACGTCCTGGCGGCTTTGCCGCCAACCCGCACACTTGCTGGGATAGAAGTGTTTTTTGCCTCGGCAAAGCCGAGGCAAAAAACGGATTACAAACGCATGCCCGTATCAGATTATCCGCCAGAACCGCGGTCACTTTGTGAGCGAAATTCTCTTTATCGTGAGATCGCTGCTGAATGTTACCGCATTATACATGAACATCGCCTGCTGGTACTCCGAAAGGTCGATGAGCCTGCCGAGGTCAACGTTGATGTAGCGCATATCCACCATGGTTATCTTGCTGTAGTGGTTCGCAAGGAACGGCACCAGACTGTGCGCGTAGCTGTCCTTTATCAGCAGGAGGTTCTTGCCGTTGTCAACGTCGGTCTCTATGGTGACTATCGGCGAATTGCTTCCGGTGAAGCTGGAGTATTTGTCCTTAACGTCAAGGTAGCTGCGGACGTACAGACTGTCGTATACAGTCTCCTTGGCCCCGTCGAACACCGTCATTTTTACCTTCGGACCGCCGGAGGCAAGGTGGAAGTAATCAATGCTGTCCGGAGTTACTCCGTTGTCCAGCGTTTTGGAATACAGGGTACCACGGAAACTGCTGCTCGCGGTCTCAATATTGAACTGGTCGAGGGCGTACGCGCTGTAGCCCAGAGTCTTTGCCGCCGCGCAGTACGCGTAGTACGCGCCGAGGCTCGTCCAGTGATGGTCGGTGCGGTAGAATACGTACTCCGAGCTGTGCCCCGTGAGGTAGCTCAGGCAGTCCACCGTGCTGATCCCGTTCATCTTCTTGTAGCACTCGTCGATGAAGGTCTTTTCGCTGAGGTACCCGGCGTAGGACGGTATTTTCGAAGTATAAAGCTCCTGCACCGTCGGCGCCATCATGAAGCTTACCTGAATATCCGGGTGAGTCTCCGCGAAACGGTTCATCGCGTTCAGCGAGGACTCAACGTCGCTCTTGTCGTAGGTCTTGAAAGCCTGTATCATCTGGTTGTCAACGGTGTAAACTCCGTTGATCTCTTTCTTGCCTGCGAGCTTCTCCATCTCGTTGCGGGCGCGCACCCACTCCTCGCGGCCTACCAGGTGGTCGGAAAAGTAGGTCTCGAATTTATCCATCCAGCTGTCTTCGTCGCGGGTGGTGATGTCGTCCCAGCGGATAGCGCCGAGCACATCGCCCAGGTTCTCCGCCTTGTCCATTTTTGTGTGGTTAACGATATCCGGGAACTTCGCCAGCGTGCGGTTCTCGTTTTCGCTGCGCTCCTGTTTCGGGAGAGCGATGGTAACTATCGGCACCGTAAGCAGTATTACGGCGAACAGCGCCGCGGTCAGCTTCGCGGGGGTCATGTGGAATTTCTTGTTCATTCGGCTCTCCTTTCTCAGAAGTTAAAGTACAGGAACGGATTGTAGTTCGAGGTGGAAAGGTACGCCACTGAAGCGAGCATGATGACCGTATCCACAACCGGGAATCCATACTGCACCCAGGTCGGAGCCTTTTTGCGGATATACTCCGCGAAGGTCTTGAGCACATCGGAGCTGCCGAAAATGCACACTGCAAAAATAATACCATAGTTTACGATATAGTTCGTTGCGGTGTCGTCTATGAACACACCATTTCCGCCGAACATCGCCGAAATGAACGTCCATATCTGCTCGAAAACGTTGCCGAAGCTGACAGTCCCGGGAGCCACCGCGTCGAACATTACCCAGCCGAACACCACCATAATGAACGTGTACAGCCAACTGAAAAACGCGGGTATCTTCTCAAGCACCTTTCCGAGAAACAGCCGCTCAATCACTATCAGGATACCGAAGTAGGTGCCCCACAGCATGAAGTTCCAGCTTGCGCCGTGCCAGATACCGGTGATCGTCCACACTACGAGGAGGTTGATAATGGTTCGCGGCAGACCCTTGCGGCTTCCGCCCATCGGGAAGTAGATGTAGCTCTTGAACCAGTCGCCGAGCGTGATATGCCAGCGCCGCCAGAATTCCGCAACGCTGTGCGACATATAAGGATAGTTGAAGTTCTCCGGGAAGTGGAATCCCATCATCTTTCCGAGACCTATCGCCATATCGGAGTATCCGCTGAAATCAAAGTAGATCTGGAACGTGAACGCAAGGATACCGAGCCACGCCGTCACTGCGGAGATCTCGCCGTAATCCATCGCCTTTATCTCAGTCCACAGCAGACCTATGTTGTTGGCTATGAGCACCTTCTTGCCAAGCCCGACGATGAATCTTGAGATACCGTCGCCGATCATCTTTTCGGTGATGGTGCGGTCGTCGATCTCGTTCTGGATATCCTCGTACCTTACGATAGGCCCCGCCACGATCTGCGGGAACAGCGTAACGAACGCCATGAAGCTGGCCGCGTTCTTCTGAACCTTTATCTGCCGGCGGTAGAGGTCGATGGTGTAGCTCATCGACTGGAACGTAAAGAAGCTGATGCCGATAGGAAGAGGCAGGTTCGGGTTCGGGATAGCGATCCCGAATCCGGCGTTCAGAGCCTCAATGATGAACCCGAGGTACTTGAACGTAGCAAGCAGGCCGATGTTCATTATCAGCGAGACCAGCAGGCACGCCGTTCGTATTTTCGGCCGGTCGTCGTATTTGTCGATTATGCGGCCGGCGGTGTAGTCGATGAAAGTCGACAGTATCATCACCAGGACGTATATCGGCTCGCCCCATGCGTAGAACACAAGTCCGCTTATCAGTATGACGACGTTCTTGGCTTTCTTCGGCACGAGGTAGTACAATATCAGCGTTATCGGAAGAAACGCAAACAGAAATGTTAAGCTGGAAAATACCATAAATGCACCCTTGTTACTTTTGTTCTTCGTCCATTTTCCGGACGGCTTCTATAAATCCGCTGCGGGAAAACATTCTGTTACCCATTTCCAGCAGCAGCTTTGCGGAAAGCAGCTCCGGCAGCCCCAGGCGCTTTTGCAGCTCCCGGCGGCGCTCTGCGGAGTTCTCTCCACCGATTAGACCCAGCTCCATGAGGTCGGTGCGGGTCAGCGGATCTTCGTGTTTTTCCGGAGCCTCGCCGTCGATTACGGCACCGCAGTTTTTCAGCGCCTCGATTATCAGCTCGTCCGGGATTCCCTCAACGCCTAGCTTCCCCTGCTTCGAGGGCTGGAGCTTCCTGCGCTCCTTGCCGAAAATATCCGGCGTCACCGCGTTCAGCACCTCTCCCTTTTTGACGATGCTGCGGATAAACGAGCGTATCTGGAACCCCGCGCTGTCGCTGTCGGTGAGGATAATTATGCCGGTCTTTTCCGCCAGGGACTTTATCAGTTCCTGCTTATCAGCGTCCTTGTAGATGGAAAAGCCGTTCGTGCATATTATCGCCGTATCCACGATGTTGGAGAGCCGTATCTTGTCGTACCTGCCCTCAACTATTATTGCTTGTTTGACGCGTATCATACCCGTGCGCCTTTCAATGCGGAAATTTCTGTGAACGCCCGCTCAAGCAGCAGCCGGCTGTCGGTCTTGGAGGAGTTCATCAGCCGGTTGGTGCGGAAAAGCACCTCCATGCAGGCGTTGAGGTATCCATCGGACAGCCCCCGCGCCTTCGTGCAGGCCTTCCCGAAATAGTAGGCTCTGCCGCCGAAGTAGCCGAAATCCGCTGCCGCCTGCTGGGAGCTTTTCCCTGCCCTGACCGCGAGCTTCCCGCGGTAGCAGTCCACGAACGCCCCGGACACCGCCGAAAGGATAAGCACAGGCTCCATGCGCTGCTGAAACAGGTCGTCGAGCATACGCAGAGCCGCTCCGCAGTTTCCCGCGAACAGCAGCTCGGAAAGGTCGTAGGCGCTGGCGTCCAGCGTCCGGGGAACCAGCGCACTTATATCGGCGCGGGTTATCTCCCCGCTCTGGCGGTAGGTGCAGAGCTTCTCGACCTCGGTCTGAAGCAGCGTCAGCGAACACCCGCAGCGCTCCGCAAGGAACGCCGCGTCCTGCGCGGAAAGCGTGCAGCCCGCCTTCGCCGACTTGCGCGCCGCCATTCCCGCGACAGCGTTCACGCTAAGCAGCGGGAACTTGCAGACCGCCCCGCGCTTCTCCACTGTTTCGACAAGCTTCTTGGTCTTTGCCTTGGGCTTGGCGTCGTCGAGCGCGGTTGTTATCAGCGCAAATACAATCACGGTGGTCTCGGGAAGCTCCTCCACCAGCTTTATCATGTCCTTGAGCTGCTGGTTATCAAGGGATTCCGGGTCGAGGTCGGTTATGCGGACGCACTTGTTCGGCGCGAAAAACGGCATGCTCTCCGCAAAGTCTGACAGCTTGTCCATGTCGGGGACTCCCCGGAACCTGAGCAGGTTCAGTCCGTCGCCCTCGAGCGCCCCGGCGGTTTTTATCACCATGTCGGTGTAGGTGCGGGTGAGGAAGTCCTCCTCGCCATAGAAGAAATACGCGGGGCGCACCTTCCCCGCCTGGAGCTCGCTGCGGAGCGCATTCTCCGGTGTGAGCCGGAATACAGGTCCCTTAGCCATTACGCCTTACGCCATTTCGGTGGCGAGCTTCCTGCCGCCGAGAATGTGGAAATGCAGATGGCGTACGGTCTGACCTCCGTCCTCGCCGATGTTGCTGACTACGCGGTAGCCGCCGGTGAGGCCTTCCTCCCTGGCGATAATCGGGATCATCTCGAAGATGTGCGCAACTATCGCGCTGTTTTCGGGAGTGATCTCGTCAACCCCGGCGATGTGGGTCTTGGGGATAACCAGAATGTGCGTGGGAGCCATCGGCGCGATGTCGCGGAATGCAAGCACCTGGTCGTCCTCGAAAACCTTTGTTGAGGGGATCTCGCCGGAAATGATCTTGCAGAATAAGCAGTCGTTCATGATTTTGTCCTCCTGATATATATGACAGTTCTTTTATTGTTTGGTTACATGGAAAATTACGGTTTTATCAGCGCACGAACAGAGAAATCCCTCCGAGGCAGAGTCCGATGACGGCCATCACGCCAAAGAAGAATATCCAGTTCTTTATAGTGCGGAGGTCGCTCGCCTTGCGAAGCTGTATCAGCCGGTCAATCTCCTCGCCGGTCATGTCCGGAACAGTGCTCTCAACACGGCAGTACGACCTTTTTCCGTTTTCGTAGGTCGCATATACTCCGTCCGGAAGGCTTCCGTTTTTTTCAAGCTCCTCATAGCCCACAGCCTCGTCAGCCGGGATAATATCCCTTTTTATCAAACCCGCGAGTCGCATTTCCCTGATGTACTCGATACCCGCCTCTGATTTCTTCGGTGTGATCTTCTGCTCGTCCATAAGCACCTCCAAATATTAACAAAAATTTAACTTTGCCCATTACCTAAAATGTCGTTTTCCCCGTGAACCAAAGAAAACGACATTTTAACGTTGTTAAAATAAACCGATGAGCCTTTAATTACTTGATATACTTTGCAGCGATATCAGCGGCAGCAGCCAGAGCGTCCTTTATCCTGGAAGCGTCCGGGATACCCGCCATAGCCTGGTCGGGCTTTCCGCCGCCCTTGCCGCCTGCGACAGCCGCGATCTCACGAACGAGGGTTCCTGCGTTCGCGCCCTTTGCGACCGCGCTCTTGGAGCACTTGCAGAGTATGCTGCTCTTGCCGTCTGCGGTGCCAGCGAGTACTGCAACGAAGCAGTCGAACTTATCCGCGAGGGAGTCGCCGATCTTGCGAAGCCCGTCAGCGCCTGTGCCGTCCAGCGCAGCGGTGACGATCTTCACGCCGTTTACTTCGGGGCAGCCTGCGCCGAGGTCGCCGAGCTGTGCGTTAGCCGCAGCCTGAGCCATGCTCTCGATCTTCTTATCCTTCTCGCGCAGCTCGCTCATAACGCTCTCGCAGCGGTGAACCAGCTCGTTGGAGTTGGAGATCTTGAGAACGTCGGAAGCCTTCGCGAGAGTGTCCTTCATGGAGTTGAGCAGGTTCAGCACGTTCATGCCTGTTACAGCCTCGATACGTCTTACGCCGCTTGCTACGGAGGACTCGGAAACTATCTTGAACAGACCAGCCTCGGAGGAGTTCTTCAGGTGAGTGCCGCCGCAGAACTCAGTGGAGTAATCGCCGACGGAAACAACGCGTACCACGTCGCCGTACTTCTCGCCGAACAGAGCCATAGCGCCCTTCTTCTTTGCTTCCTCGATGGGCAGCTCCTCGGTGACTACCGGAACAGCCTCCATGATGACATTATTTACATATTCCTCGACCTTAGCGAGCTCCTCGGGAGTTACCGCGCTGAAGTGGCTGAAGTCGAAACGGCACTGATACGGGTCGACATAAGAACCCGCCTGGTGTACGTGGTCGCCGAGAACATGTCTCAGAGCAGCCTGGAGGATATGGGCGCAGGTGTGGTTGCGCTGTGTAGCCGCGCGCTTCTCGGCGTCTACCTTTGCGGTTACGGTCTCGCCGGCAGCGAATCCGCCGCTTACTACCTTACCGTTGGAGATGAACGCGCCGTTTGTGAGCTTCTGGGTGTTGGCGATCTCGATAACGTTGTCGCCGGAAACTACGGTGCCGCAGTCGCCGACCTGACCGCCCATCTCAGCGTAGAACGGAGTTTCCTCCAGAACTACGGAAACATCGTCGCCCTCTTCGCAGAGTTCGGAAACTTCGCCGTTCTTCACAATGGCGAGCAGCTTTGTCTGCTTCTCAAGTTCGGCGTAGCCCACGAATGTGGTCTTGTAGGCGTCGAGCGCGGAGTTCTTCGCGTTGTCCCAGCCGCCGCCGAGCTTCTTGTTCTTGCGTGCGGTGTCCTTCTGAACCTTCATGCACTCCTGGAAGCCCTCCTCGTCAGCCTCGAGACCGTTCTCGTGCAGTATCTCCTTGGTGAGGTCGAGCGGGAATCCGTATGTGTCGTGCAGCTTGAATACGTCAGCGCCGGGCAGCACCTTTTCGCCGCTGCTCTGGAGCTTTTCGATCATCTCGTTCAGGATCTCGGTGCCCTTGTCGATGGTCTTTGCGAAGCTCTCCTCCTCGGTCTGGATAACCTTCTTGATGTAAGCGCGCTTCTCGTCAAGCTCCGGATAAGCGGAGAGGTTCTCGTTGATAACGGTGTCGCATACCTCGTGGAGGAACGGCTTTGTGCAGCCGAGAAGTCTGCCGTGTCTTGCGGCTCTTCTGAGCAGTCTGCGGAGAACGTAGCCCCTGCCCTCGTTGGAGGGGAGAACGCCGTCGCCTACCATGAATGTGGTGCTTCTGATATGGTCGGTGATAACGCGCAGGGAGATGTCCTTTACGGGGTCAGCCTTGTAGTCAACGCCGACGATGGAGCTTATCTTCTTGAGGATATTCTGAACGGTGTCGACCTCGAACAGGTTGTCAACGTCCTGCATTACGCATGCGAGACGCTCCAGACCCATGCCGGTGTCGATGTTCTTGGTCTTGAGCTGGGTGTAGTTGCCGTGGCCGTCGTTGTCGAACTGGGTGAATACGTTGTTCCAGATCTCGATGATACGGTCGCAGTCGCCGACTTCCTCGAAGTTGTCCTGACCGATGTGGTCGAAGTGACCGTACTTCTCGCCGCGGTCGTAGTGTATCTCAGAGCAGGGGCCGCAGGGACCGCTTCCGTGCTCCCAGAAGTTATCAGCCTTGCCGAGCTTGATAATACGCTCGCGCGGAACTCCGACCTCGTTAGCCCAGATGTCTCCGGCTTCGTCGTCCTGCTCGTAGATTGTGACCCACAGGCGCTCCGGCGGGATCTCCAGAACCTTGGTGAGGTACTCCCACGCCCATGCGATGGCTTCATGCTTGAAGTAGTCGCCAAAAGAGAAGTTGCCGAGCATTTCGAAGTAAGTTCCGTGGCGCGCGGTCTTGCCGACGTTCTCGATATCAGGTGTACGAATGCACTTCTGGCAGGTGGTGACGCGGTGGCGCGGCGGCTCCTCGATACCCTGGAAGTACTTTTTCAGCGGGGTCATTCCGGCGTTGATGAGCAGGATAGAATTATCCCCCTGCGGAACCAGCGGAAAGCTGTTCAGGCGCAGGTGTCCCTTGCTCTCGAAGAAACTCAGGTAGCTCTCGCGGAGATCATTAAGTCCAGTCCATTTCATAATGTTTGTCCTCTTTGTTTTGCAAAATTTATCTGTTTACTCCATAAGGAATACGCATACATATTTATTATACATCTTTTTCGCCAAAAGTCAATAGTAAAGTGCTTATTTTGCGGGAGACGCGCCGATTTGATCAGCTGCGGCGGATCGCTCCCTGTTGAATCGACCGCACTTTTGTGCAAAAACAACAAAAATAAGAATGAAAAATCTTGGCGTTTTGTGGTAGACATTTCAGCGCTTCTATGCTATAATAAAGTGTACAAAGGCGCAGACCTGTTATTATGATTCGACTGGAGGAATTCATATGGCAAAGAAAAAGCTGTTCGGCAATAACATCAAGCCCTCCTGCAAATACTGCGAGTTAGGCATCGCCGGCGAAGGCGACAAGATACACTGCTCCAAGATGGGCGACGTAAAGGCTTACGACTCCTGCAAGAAGTTCGTGTATTCCCCGCTGAAAAGGGTTCCCAAGAAGGAGCTTCAGCTTGCAAACTCCGCGGTAAACGATATCGACTTCTGATACTGCACCGGCTGCGGTTCAGTTAAGACGCCAAAACAGAAACGCCCCACGCTTCACGCATGGGGTTTTTTGTGTAAAAATCTCAGATTTTATGGAAAATTACTTAATTATCTCTTGCCAAACGCCTGAAATTGTGCTATACTAATCATGATTACAATGCCGTAACTGGCATTACATATGGGAAATTGAGAAAATATATTAAGGAGAGGATAATTATGAAACTCAACAAGAGAATAGCCGCTGCGGTTCTTTCCGGCTGCCTTACCGTTGGAGCGGTTCAGGGTGCAATGCCGCTTACAAGCTTTGCAGCGATAACAGACTACGATTCCAATGATGTCGTATGGTACTATGACGACAGTCTTTTCCGTGGATACGGCGAGTCTGCTCCTAACGAAAAGTTTATAAAGGCGATCCAGTCCGCCACCAACGTCAAGGACTACACCGAGATCACCTTCGGAAACCTGGAGCGCATCACCTCGCTCAACCTCAGCGGAATGGGTCTTGAGTCCATACCGGGTATCGTGCAGTACATGCCGCGCCTGCGTACTCTCGACCTTTCCAACAACAAGCTGCGCAGCTCCACCATCGGCACGCTCGACCTTTCGAAGGATATTGCTCTGACCTCCGTTGACCTCAGCAATAACTACCTTACAAGCGTACCTGCATGGTTCTCTGCGCTCAACATCACCACAAAGAAGATAAACAACAACCTTCTTAATTCCACCAATCAGCGCAAGCTCGTCGTAACTCCGGATACTTACTACTTCGGCGTAGGGGATACACTGTCTGATCTGGATATCAATGCGTTCAAGGATAAAGTTCTGTCCACTGTTACTCTCAGCGATAAGAGCCTGCTTCCTGAGTATTTCTACGATCCGGATCTTCCTACTTACAACATTCCCGACAGCGAGAAGAATAATTCCGCTTACCTCAAGAATGAAAATATTGAATTTGATATCGACTTCAGTTCAAACGTTACCAACGGAGTAGTAAGTAAGGCAGGAAAGATCACCGGTACCATTTCTCTTGGCATTTATGGTACTGGAACCAGCTCCAACCCGAATATCCGCACCACCGTTACGGTGTACTTCCTCGACGGCAGCGACCCCACAACCGTTAAGTTCCGCCTTGAGACCCTCATCTCCGAGTGCGAGAAGCTCACGAAGGACTCCTACACCTCCACGAGCTGGACGGTATTCTCAAATCAGCTCAGCACCGCAAAGGCTATCCTGAGCTACAGCAATACCGACAGCGACATGCTCCAGAACGCCTACGACAGCCTGACCGAGGCGAAGAAAAATCTCGTAAGCGGCGTAAACGCCAACACCAAGAAGATACTTTCCGACCTCCTCACCATCGCCAAGACCTACAAGGAGGAGGACTACACCGCTGAAAGCTGGAAGCCCCTCGCGGAAGCTGCCACGCTGCTTTCAGACGCTTCCTCGGACGCTTCCACCTCCCTCGACGACGCAAACAAGGCGATAAAGGCGTTCCAGGACGCACAGAACGGGCTGGTAGCTACAAAGCAGTCCACACCGGACAAGATCACCAAGGCTGAGTTTGAGTCCATCTACGGCGAAAACAAGTACGTCACCACCAGGGGCGCCACCCGCGACGGCTCCAAGTATAGCTGGAAGTTCATCGGCACCGACGTTTCCAAGCCCGCCGACTTCGACCCCGAGGTGCTCTACACCAGCAGCGTCGAGGAGCAGATCCGCTTTGAAGTAGGCTCCGCGAGCGACTACCAGATAATCTCCTTCAAGCAGACCGGCGCGTTCCCCGGAATCGGCGAACTCACACTTGACGTTTCAAAGGTATACAAGAACGGCGTTTACAGACTCTATAAGTGGAACACAGCCACCAAGAAATCTGAATTCATCAGAGAGGTAACAGTCGAGAACGGCTCCGTTACCACAAGTTTCAGCGAGGGCGGCGATTACTTCATAAGCTCCGTGCTTCAGAATTTCCAGATGATCTCCTCCAACTTCGTTATCAACAACGACAAGCGCACCATCGCTGCCGGCTTCAAGAAGAAGTACACCGTTGCTGATTTCCGCGACAACATCGAAAACGGCGAGTTCATCAAGATCACAAACGCAGACGGCACAGCCGCTTCCGAGACGCAGTACATCGCCACCGGCATGAAGGCTGCCGCTCCCAACAGCGACGTTTCCTACTCCCTCATCGTTTCCGGCGATGTTGACGGCGACGGCAACTGCACCGCGCTCGACGCAGTGACTATCCTCAAGGCAGTCATCGGCGAGACCACCCTCGAAAACTACGAGCAGAAGGCGGCCGCGGACGTAAACGGCGACGGCTGGGTAAGAGCAGACGACGCAGTAGTGATCCTGAAGTACATCGTGGGCATTGACTGATAACCGCCTCACGGAGGTAAAATGAACACAAAAACTATAGCGGAAAACCGCGTCGTAAGGCATGAATATTTCATTATCGAGAGCTACGAAGCAGGCATCGAGCTGTTCGGAACGGAGGTCAAATCCATTCGCAACGGCGGCGTGAACCTGAAGGATTCCTGGATATCGATAGAGAACGGCGAGGCGTTTATCCGCAACATGCACATCTCCCCCTATGAAAAGGGGAACATCTTCAACAAGGATCCCTACCGGACGCGGAAGCTCCTGATGCACAAAAAGGAGATACTCAAGCTGTTCGGTCAGGTGAAGCAGGGCGGCTACACGCTTGTGCCGGTGTCCATGTATTTCAAGGACTCCCGCGTCAAGGTGCAGGTCGGGCTCTGCAAGGGCAAGAAGCTCCACGACAAGCGCGACGATATGGCAAAGCGCGACGCAGGCCGCGAGATCGAACGCGCCATGAAGGAGCGCAACAGGTAATTCCGGCGCCACATCGGCGGTCATACAAAACAGGCAGGGTGCGAATCCTGCCTGTTTTATTTATATATAGTATGTGCTGATGTGCCGACGCCCCGTAAACTAACACAGTTCTCAGCCGGAGGAACAGCGTCCTCCGGGGCTTCCGCGTGAGCCGATCATTCTAAGGTATATTTATCATACAATTTTCATATGCATTTGTTAAAAAATTCTCAAAAAATCGAGGATAACGACTTGACTTATTGCAAAATTTCGGGTATAATGTTATTTGTGGAGAAAGTGTATGCAGCCGTCTGAAGCCGCTGGCTTTCTCGTATTCCAAAAAAATTTCAGAAGGAGATAACTACTATGGCAAGAAATCCCGGTGTATTAACCAAGAACCCTAACGTTATCAAGTGGGTTGACGAGATGGTAGCTCTTACAAAGCCTGACCAGGTGATCTGGATCGACGGCTCCAAGGAGCAGCTCGACGAGCTTACCAACGAGGTTTGCTCCCTGCCCGACGGCAATAAGGACAAGATGTACAGACTGAACCCGGAGAAGCTCCCCGGCTGCCTGTATCACAGAACACTCCCCAACGACGTTGCAAGAGTTGAGGACAGAACTTTCATCTGCTGCCGTGAGAAGAAGGACGCAGGCCCCACCAACAACTGGATGGATCCTAAGGAAATGAAGGCAATGCTGACCCCGATGTACGACGGCGTAATGAAGGGCAGAACAATGTACGTTATCCCGTACTCCATGGGTCCGATCGGCTCCTCCCTCGCAAAGGTAGGCGTTGAGCTGACCGACTCCATCTACGTAGTTCTGAACATGAATATCATGACCAGAATGGGCGCTGACGCTTTCAAGAACCTCGGCGACACTTCCAACGACTTCGTTCGCGGTCTGCACAGCAAGGCTGACGTTGATCCCGAGAAGAGATACATCGTTCAGTTCCCCGAGGAGAACACAATCTGGTCCATCAACTCCGCATACGGCGGAAACGTTCTGCTGGGCAAGAAGTGCTTCGCACTGCGTATCGCTTCCTACCAGGGCAAGAACGAGGGCTGGATGGCTGAGCACATGCTGATCCTCGGCGTTAAGAAGCCCGATGGCGAGATGAGATACATCACCGCTGCATTCCCCTCTGCTTGCGGCAAGACCAACCTCGCAATGCTCATTCCTCCGGCAGTTTACAAGGAGCAGGGCTATGAGGTTTACACCGTAGGCGACGATATCGCATGGATGAAGCCCGGCAAGGACGGCAGACTCTACGCTATCAACCCTGAGAACGGCTTCTTCGGCGTAGCTCCCGGCACAAACGCTAAGTCCAACTACAACGCGCTTGCTTCCACAATGAAGAACACCATCTTCACCAACGTTGCTCTGAACAACGCAGACAACACCGTTTGGTGGGAGGGTCTCGACAAGAACCCGCCTGTTGACGCAACAGAGTGGAAGGGCGCAAAGGTAAACGGTCCTGAGTTCACCTCTGAGATCGACCCCGCTACCGGCAAGAACAAGAAGCTTGCTCACCCGAACTCCAGATTCACCGCTCCGGCTGTCAACTGCCCCTGCGTATCTCCTGAGTTCAACAACCCGGACGGCGTTCCTGTAAGCGCTATCATCTTCGGCGGCAGACGTGCTTCCACAACTCCGCTGGTATATCAGTCCTTCGACTGGGTACACGGCACCTACATGGGTTCCGCAGTTTCCTCTGAGACCACCGCAGCAGCTACCGGCGCTGTAGGCGTTCTCCGTCACGATCCTATGGCTATGAAGCCGTTCATCGGCTACAACGTAGGCGACTACTGGGCACACTGGCTCGAGATGGGCGAGAAGCTCGGCGACAAGGCTCCTAAGATCTTCAACGTTAACTGGTTCAAGCAGGACGAGAACGGCAACTTCATCTGGCCGGGCTTCGGCGACAACATGCGTGTACTCGACTGGATCATCAAGCGCGTTGAGGGCAAGGTTGACGCTGTTGAGACTCCTATCGGCTTCCTGCCTAAGAAGGGCGACATCAACCTCAAGGGCATTGAGGACGAGGTTACTTCCGAAGTTGAGGACAAGCTGCTCGCAGTTGACGTCGACCTCTGGAAGAAGGAGATCGCTGAGATGCGCAGATATTACAACGATGATATCAAGGCAAAGGGCGGCAACATTCCGCAGGCTCTCTTCGATGAGCTCGACAAGATCGAGGCTAGACTCAACAAGGCTTGATTGCCTTCCGAAAGTCTCCTGACTGAATAAAACGGCGCAGGTACTCAAACGTACCTGCGCTTTTTTTGCGTTTCAGGCTAACCCACGGAATTATTAACCGCGCAAGTAATTCCGGAAAATTCCGACAAGCCGCCTTTTTTTACAGTTTCTTAGCGCTTGTCAGCTTGTTTGCGCGTCTGCGGAGAGTAAATCAACGGTCGTCGCCAGAATATTGCGCTTGATAATATTAGACTGTAATCGTTACAGGGTCAATTAATACTCAAAGTGTTCCCAGACGTTTCTAGAAATATTGTCTAAATTACTCAAAATCATTATGTTACTATTGTTATATTTCACAGTTATACGTTTAAATCCTTGAAATTCCGCGGAGAAAATAGTATAATGATAGATGGTGAAAAATATGTAACAAGTGCAAAGCGCCATATTGAAAGGGGTCAACAAAAAGAATGAATTCTCCGTTTACTAAGGATGAACTGAAGCGACAGCTCGACGGCATACTGGAATTCGATTTCCGTACCGACGCACAGAACGCTACTATCACACAGGTTTACCGCGCACTTTCCTCCGTTGTAGTCAACTACCTCAAGGAAAAGCGTCACAACTTTATGCACGACTGCAACTCCAAGGGCAGAAAGCAGGTTTACTACCTCTCCATGGAGTTCCTGATGGGCCGCTCCCTCAAGACCAGCCTCTACAACCTCGGCATGCAGGACGTTGCTGAGGAAGCCCTCAATGATATGGGCATCAAGATAGACAGCGTTTACGACGAGGAACCGGACGCAGGCCTCGGCAACGGCGGTCTGGGCAGACTTGCAGCCTGCTACATGGACGGTCTCGCTACCTGCGACTATCCCGCTACCGGTTACTCTATCCGTTATGAGTACGGTATCTTCAAGCAGAAGATCGTTGACGGCTGGCAGACCGAGCTTCCCGATAACTGGCTCCCCGGCGGCGGCGCTTGGCTCGTTCCGGTTCCCGACCAGGCTATCGAGGTACACTTCGATGGTCAGATCAACGAGTACTGGGAGGATAACTACCACCACCTCGAGCACGTCAACTACACCACAGTAAACGCTGTTCCCTACGATATGTACGTTTCCGGCTACGACAGCAAGGGCGTTTCCAAGCTCCGTCTGTGGAGCGCCGAGTCCATGTCCTTCGATATGAACAGCTTCAACACCGGCGACTACGCCAAGGCTATGGGCGCTAACAACATCGCTCACGCTATTTCCAAGGTCCTTTACCCGAACGATAACCACCTCGAGGGCAAGGCGCTCCGTCTGCGCCAGCAGTACTTCATGTGCGCCGCTTCCGTCGGCGATATCGTAATGCGCCACATGAACGTATACGGCACACTGGAGAACTTCCACGAGAAGGTCGCTATCCACATCAACGATACTCACCCGACCCTCGCTATCCCGGAGCTGATGAGAATACTCCTCGACGAGTGCGGCTACGGCTGGGAGCAGGCTTGGCACATCGTTACCAACACCTTTGCTTACACCAACCACACCGTTATGGCTGAGGCGCTCGAGAAGTGGGATCAGAGCCTCGTTGAGAAGATCCTCCCGAGAATCTACTCCATCATCTGCGAGATCAACCGCCGCTACTGCGAGGATCTGTTCAACAGAACCCAGGACAGCGACAGAGTTTCCAAGATGTCCATTATCCAGGGCGGTAAGATCCACATGGCTTACCTCTGCTGCGCTGCTTCCCACAGCGTAAACGGCGTATCCAAGCTGCACAGCCAGATCATCAAGGACGACGTATTCAGACTCCAGTACCTCGACAGACCTTCCCAGTTCAAAAACGTTACCAACGGTATCGCTTACAGAAGATGGCTGCTCCAGAGCAACCATGGCCTTACAGACCTGCTCTCCCAGTGCATCGGCGAGGGCTTCAAGAAGGACGCCGCAGAGCTCATCAAGTTCCAGGTATTCGCTAATGACAAGAACGTGCTTGAGCAGCTCGGCAAGATCAAGAAGCAGAACAAGCAGGCATTCGCTGAGTACGTTGAAAAGACCACCGGCACCAAGCTCAACCTCGACTCCATCTTCGACGTTCAGGTTAAGCGTCTGCACGAATACAAGCGCCAGCAGCTCAACGCAATGAACATCATCGCCGACTACAACTACCTGCTCCAGAATCCGGACGCTGACTTCGTTCCCAAGACCTATATCTTCGCTTCCAAGGCAGCTCCCGGCTACTATATCGCAAAGCAGATCATCAAGATGATCTGGTGCATCGGCGAGGAGATCAAGCACAACCCGAAGATCCGCGAGAAGCTCTCCGTAGTATTCCTGGAGGACTACCGCGTGACCCTGTCCGAGATACTCATGCCCGCTGCTGAAGTTTCCGAGCAGATCTCCCTTGCAGGCACCGAGGCTTCCGGTACTGGCAACATGAAGCTCATGCTCAACGGCGCGCTGACCCTCGGCACCTACGACGGCGCTAACGTCGAGATCCACGAGGCTGTAGGCACCGACAACATCTTCATCTTCGGCATGAGAACTCCCGAGGTCAACGAGCTTCGCATGAAGGGCTACCACCCCGAGGACTACATCAACAACAGCCAGGTTATCAGGGACGTTATGGCGCGTATGTACAACGGCATCAACGGCGCTACCTTCGAGGAAGTTGCGAACTCCATCAGAAACAAGGATTTCTACATGGCGCTGGCAGACTTCGACAGCTACCGCGGCACTCAGCACTACATCAGCGAGGTTTACAGAAACCAGCTTGAGTGGAACAAGAAGTCCCTGTACAATATCGCAGGCGCAGGCAGATTCTCCGCAGACCGCGCAGTTACCGACTACGCAAGAGACATCTGGAACCTCAAGTAATCGAAAACGAAATATTTCAGGCGGCATGCCGCGGCTGTATGGCTGCGGCATTAACCGCCTTTTTCCGTATTATAATCTAAGAGGAGAAATTCATGGGAAAACCGATTTTTGACTGCTTCGACAATGAATACAAGCACCCTTTCGGCGCACTGCGGAGAGGTCAGCCGAGTATCTACAATATCCGCCTGCCTAAGACAATGCACGTCACCGACCTCACGCTTGTCATGTTCCGCCCGGGATACAAGGAGCGCTTCATTGAGCTGGTACTCCAGGACGAAAGCGGCGACGACAATATCTATTCCTGCTGCTTCACGCCGAACAACGTGGGAATACATCACTACTACTTCACATGCGTGCTGGACGGCAGACGCCGCTACATCAAGCGCCGCGGCGCTTCCGAGGGCGTATTCGAGGGCGAAGAGCTTTTCCAGCTCACCGTATTTGACGAAAATCTGTACACCCCGCTGTTTATCCGCGGCGGAATCATGTACCAGATATTCCCCGACCGCTTCTGCAAGAGCGGAAAGCCGCACGAGAACGTCCCCACCGACCGCATAATGCGCGACGACTGGTACGCTACGCCTTACTACAAGCCCGACGAAAAGGGCATAGTCCGCAACAACGACTATTTCGGCGGCGACCTTCAGGGAATCATCGAGAAGCTCCCATACATCAAGAGCCTGGGAACTACCGTGATCTACCTCAACCCGATTTTCGAGGCTCACGAGAACCACCGCTACAACACCGCGAACTACGAAAAGATAGACCCGCTGCTCGGCACTGAGGAGGACTTCAAGGAACTCTGCGCCAAGGCGAAGGAAATGGGAATAAGCGTTATACTTGACGGCGTATTCTCTCACACCGGCGCGGACTCTATCTACTTCAACAAGTTCGGAAGATACGGCAACAACACCGGAGCCTACCGCGACCGCAACAGCCCGTATTATCCCTGGTACAGCTTCACGGGCTATCCGGATAAATACGAAAGCTGGTGGGGAATCACCACTCTCCCGAATGTCAACGAAAACAACCCTGAGTACACGAATTACATCTGCGGCGAAAACGGTATCCTCCAGAAGTGGATAGACCTCGGCGCGCAGGGCTGGCGTCTTGATGTAGCCGACGAGCTGCCGGACGAATTCCTCGACAACATCAACAAGGCTGTCAAGGCAAAGGGCGGCGACAAGATAATATACGGCGAAGTCTGGGAAGACGCCTCCAACAAGGAGAGCTACGGCGTTCGCAGGCGCTACCTTATCGGCGGTCAGCTCGACAGCGTTATGAACTACCCGTTCAAGGAAGCTATCCTGAACTACGTAAAGTACGCCGACGCCAAGGCGTTCACCGACAGCATTATGACTATCCTCGACCACTACCCCAAGCCCGCCATCGATATGCTGATGAACTTCCTGTCCACCCACGACACCGAACGCGCCCTTACGCGTCTCGCCGGCGACGAGATCGGCTGGAACGGCAAGGACTGGCAGGCGGAGCGCTACCTCAACGGTCAGCAGTATATGTACGGAATCTCGCTGATGAAGTGCGCGATGGTGCTTCAGTTCTTCCTGCCGGGAATCCCGTCGGTTTACTACGGCGACGAGGCGGGCATGGAGGGCTACCGCGATCCGTTCAACCGCCGCTGCTACCCCTGGGGACGTGAAAACCTCGACCTCATCGAGTTCACACGGCAGCTCGGCGTGATCCGCAAGGGTACACACGCGTTCGAACAGGGGCATCTGATGTTCATCGAGGTGGACGACAACGTGTGCGTATTCGCCCGCTATGACAAGATAACCCGTGAAGCCGCGATAATCTACCTCAACAAGAGCACCCGCGGAAGAACCTTTGATATCGTCAACGACAAAACGGATATGTTCTACGATTTCGTCCCGGCGTTCGACCGCCACAAAAAAGGCATAAAGGACGGCAAGGTACACGTTTCCCCGTTTGATTATGCGGTCATCTACTGCAAGGTTTGACCGGAGGAGATCCGCGGCGAGTACGAAAAGGAGACCGACAAGGTCATAATTGAAACGTTCAACGGAGTTGACCCGATGAGCATTCCGGCGGTGCTAGTAAAGAGCCACGGACCTTTCACCTGGGGCAAGGACGCGCACGAAGCAGTGCATAATTCCGTAGTCCTGGATGAGGCTGCGTTCATGAACTACCATGCGCTGACGATAGCTCCCACTGCCGGAAGAATGCAGCAGGAGCTTCTCGACAAGCACTACCTGCGCAAGCACGGCGCGAACGCTTACTACGGGCAGGGCTGAACTGCTTAAATAGAAATATCCACCGGGCGACCGGTGGATATTTTTGTATATCGAGTGACGGCATGGACGCCGTCACATCAGAAATTTCGCTCGTTGACAGACGAAGATGGCACGCACTGCACATTTTCGCTCACTTGAGTTTTTTAGAGTCGACCTTCAGATGTTTTACGATTTCATCTGCGATATCCGCGCGGCACTCGTCAACTATTCCGAAATCCTTTTCCTTGTAGTTCCACGCAGCACGGCCGAAACCGAATTTGTCGAACGCAGCGTGGATATCATCGTACCAGCGGAGCAGGTCAGCGCCGCCAACCGTGTCGATAACGCCGTACTCTCCACAGTACACCGGGACGTTCATTTTCTTGCCGACATCGGCGGCGACCTGCATTTCCGCTTCCATGAAACGGCGGTCTACGATATCAATTGGGTAATTTTCGTAAGCCTGCGCGAGGTCCGGACCGATGAATTTAAGGGATTTTTCATAATATTCCTTTGTCGGACCGGGATAGCTTATTTCGCACTCGTCCGTCATTTTATCTATCCAGTGCGCTTTCTGATGAGTGAACACCAGCGGATTGTAGTAGTGGAAGTTGAACACGATATGATCGTCGCACGGCTTGTCAAGCAGCGTCAGACCGAAAATACTGTTCTGATAAATGCCGCCGATGAGCACGAAATTATCCGGAGCGTACCTGCGAATTTCGGTTATCGTGCGCGCTGCGATGCGATTCCATATTTCCGCGAAACGGCGCTCGGTTATCTCGTTGAGAAGTTCGAAAGCAACGTAGTTACGATTGCCGAAGCGCTTCGCGATGTGGCTCCAGAGGTTCACGAAAATATCCTGATAGCGCTGATCCTCAAAGAACCCGGATTCCTGCTCGCCCTTGTCGAACGAAAATCCCATCGTCTTGTGCAGGTCGAGAATTATGCTCAGCCCGTGCACCCCGCACCAGTCCGCGCAGCGCTCCAGCAGCTTCAGTCCGCTTTCCAGGACATTGCCGCTATCGTCAAGAATTATGTTATAGTCAAACGGCAGGCGCACATGATCGCAGCCCCACGAAGCTATCCGCGCGATATCTGCTTCTGTGATGAAGCTCTCGATATGTTCCTTTTCGTAGCCGCACTGTGAAAGCCAGCCGCCGAGGTCAACGCCGTTCCGGTATCCCTTGAATTCGTTCATTTTCAGCCCTCCTCTGCCGCCGCGAAGTCCACGGACTTATATTCTGCGGTAAGCGGAACAGTGCCGTCAAACGCGTTCAGCCAGCCGTCAACGCCTGTTCCCGGCCATACGTTCATCATTATCTTGCCGGGATTTGATGGGATATTCTCGGTCGCCGTGTAGACCGCCTCGCCGTCAACGTACCATGTGATGCTGTCCGCCTGCCAGTCGAAACCGTAGGTGTGGAACTCCTCGGAGGCGTCAAAGCCGAGGTCGTACAGGAATTCGTGATTTCCCTTGCTGTCGGTGAAGTAATTGAACTGCACCTTTGTGGTGTCCTTGCCGAGGAATTCAATGTCTATCTCGTCCCACGGGTTGTTGTCGGAGGGTCCCGTATATGTGAAGAATGAGCTTACAACGCCGTCGTTCTTTATCGGCTTCATAACGACCTCGTACATGCCGTAGCCGTAGAAATCCCGGGAGCGGAACTCTGCGCCGGAATAGGGCGGCTTGTCCAGCAGGTCCTTATCAATAGTGAGCTTCATTGAGCCGTCGAAAATACTGCCGTTGCTCTTGCGCCAGGTGCAGTTGAACATCGAGCCGTTCGACCAGCCGTCCGAAAATTCGAACTTCTCGCTTACATCATCGTAGGTTCCGGTGAGGTCTGCGAGTACGCTGCTTTCAGCCGGAGCTTCTGCGGTTTCAACTTTGGAGGTTGCTGCTTCTGCGGTCTGCTGACTTTCTGACTGAGAAGATGACTGGATATCAGAAGATGTACCGTTATTCGCAGAACAGCCGCAGAGTGCGACAGTTCCTGCAATGAGCATAACGCTGATAATGTGTTTTTTCATAATATATCACGTTCCTTTCTGGGGGTCTGGGAGTTCTGCCTTGTATCTTGATTTTAGCATAAAATCCCGCGCGATTATATTATGATACTCATAAAAATATCATGTTTTTAGTTTTATTTAATTTCCACGCCGGCTTTCATTCCAGAGGACGAATGGTAGTACTTTTCGCGGTACTGCTTCGGCGTAAGCCCGGTTTCCTCGCGGAATTTCTGGATAAAATGGCTGTGGGAACTGAACGCGAGGAAGTTCCCGACGTCCACGGCTTCATACTGGGAATATTTCAGCATCTGGCAGGCGGCGTCTATCTTTTTCTTCAATATGTACCGATTGAGCGTAAGCCCGGTTTCCGTGCGGAACAGCTTTGAAAGGTACTGCACCGAAAGCCCGAGTTCCTCCGCAATATCGCTCACCATCAGCTTTTCATGCAGGTGATCGTAAACGTACTCCATGCATTTCGTGACCTGATAGCAGTAGCTGCTGCCGTTTTTCAGCTTCGCCATTCGCTCTGTGAAATCCGTGATAAGTTCGGAGTGTATCGCGTTTATCTCCTCTGGAGAACTTGCAAGGTCTGCTTTTCTTATATAGAGGTCGCTGAGGTTGTAAGCAGTTTCGCGTTCCATTCCGCCCTCAACGCAGAAACGCGTGATGAACGACACCGTTATAACCAGATGGTATTTCAGATTACGCAGGCGGTCGGTGGAAAGCACGCCGAAGCCCTCCCCGCCAAGCGGTGTGGAAAGCGTTCTTGCGGCGTCCATGTCGCCGCGCTTGACGGCCTCGTAGAAACGCATTTCGTTTTCTACCGGGGTGTGAGTCATGGAGTTTTCGCGCATTTCAAACTCTATGCGCGACAGTTCTTTATGTAGTTCGCTCACTGCCTTTTCTCCTTTTTATTAAGGAAGTATCCTAAAAACCGGGACACGAGCAGATGATATAAGTCATAGAAATCTGCCGTGAAGGAGATTTTTAGAGGTTACCATTGAATATATTATACAAAAAAAACTCACGTCCGTCAAGTGTTAATTGACAAGGAAACAAGGGAACGCGAAATAAGGTGGAAGAAACCGAAATAACCCGTCAATGACTGGCGTTTGTGAGTGCAAAGAAATGCAAGTGAATAGAAAGAGCGCCGGGAGGGGTTGTCAATCACTTTCGGCGCTTTTTTGCCTTAAATGGACGAAACAAGCGAACGGCTGGAAAAGTTTTCAGGACGTTTAAAGATTTTTAAAGAAAAGTTTAAACGGCGGTGTAATGCGGTTTAAAGCTATCAATGCAGTTTAAATGCGTTTTAAACTGTATGTATTATTAATACATGGGAACCTCTAAAAACCGGTTTGAAAAGGGCAAATGGGTAGAGTGCGCCGAATGCGATGAAAGCCGACGAAGGCGCTGTAAAAAAAATCAACACCCAAGCCCGAGCAACCATCCTATGGAAGCTC